>ERZ1504459.3-NODE-3-length-111497-cov-10.580571_pt1 | contig 111497 bp, 118 predicted proteins | sample MGYA00574790_ERZ1504459 | MGnify/ENA primary metagenome ERZ1504459 (study PRJEB39906, sample SAMEA3182106) | gut metagenome | biome: human; feature: gut; material: Stool; isolation source: human stools | place: Canada | collected 2013-02-26 ...
TTTTATATATAAATTATTAAAATAAACTTAAAATCAAAATTGTAATATTTTACAATATTATATTTATAGTTTATATTCTATAAATTTATGAGTTTGTAAGCTTGGTTTTAAATCCAATATTCTTTGATTACTTGATCCTCTAAATTTTAATGTTGGGTCTTTTTTTTCTTCTACAAATCTTCCATCAACTAATACATCTATTTCATTTAAGCATTTATTTGTTTCTTCATCGTTTCTATCTATAAGTTGATCTAATGTGTATCCTGAGTAACACCATACATTAAATTCTGGTCTTATTTCTTTTACATCTTTTATAAATTTTAAAACCCCTGGAATATTTTCTTTACATAGAGGTTCCCCTCCACTTATAGTTATTCCGTTTAAAATAGAATTTTCCTTTATTCTTTTTAAAATTTCTTCTTCGTTAAATTCTTCACCATAATTAAAGTCTTGTGCTTCTTTATTATGGCATCCTGGGCAGTGGTGTGGGCAGCCACTTACAAATAAGACTGCTCTCCAACCTAAACCATTTGATATACTTTCATCATAAAAACCAGCTATTTTCATACTAGTCATCTCCTAAATTATTGTTTTATTTACCTGTATGAGTTACTCTATCATGTAGCTCAGCTAATTTTCCTTTGTTCCATCTAGAAGTTGTACCTACTAGATAACCTGTTATTCTTTGAATTGTATCAATATTTTCTCCACCACACATTGGGCATACTTTTAAATTTGCATCAGCATTTTCAAATCCACAATCTAAACATCTAGAACGTGTATGGTTTATAGATCCATACCCCATATTGTATTTGTCCATTAAATCTACAACTGCTTCTACACTATTTGGATTGTGTGTAGCATCTCCATCTAACTCAATGTAGAATATATGTCCACCTGCTGTTAATGCATGATAAGGTGCTTCTATTTTAGCTTTTTCTTCTGCTGTACATTTATACCATACTGGAACATGGTTGCTATTTGTGTAATAATCTTTGTCTGTTACTCCTAATATTGTTCCATATTCTTTTCTATCCATTTTTGTAAATCTTCCAGATAATCCTTCTGCTGGCGTTGCAAGTACTGAATAGTTTAAATCATATCTTTCCGAATATTTATCACATGATTCTTTCATTTGTGTGATTATTTCTATTCCTAGTTTTTGTGCTTTTTCTGATTCAGCATGGTGTTTTCCTGTAAGTACTGTTAAGCATTCTGCTAAACCTATAAATCCAATACCTAATGTTCCATGTTTTAACACTGGTTCTACTCTGTCATTAGGTTTTAAATTTTCACTACCTTGCCATAGCCCTGACATTAATAATGGAAATTGTTTTGCAACTGCACTACATTGGAATTTATATCTATCATATAATTGTCTTGCTGCAATATCTGTATATTTTTCTAGTTTATTTAGGAATATCTTTTTAACTTCTTTGTTATATTTTTCTGTCATGTATTGTTCGCTACCTTTACCAAGTTCAAAGTTAATTCCTAAATTTTCTTGTGCTTCTCTTGCTGATTCTATTGCTATCTTTACAATATTTACTGTTGTAAATGATAAGTTTCCTCTTCCTACTGATGTATCTTCTCCGTGTCTATCTGCAAATACTCTTGTTCTACATCCCATTGTTGCACATTCATAGTAATATCTATTTGGATCGTCTTCTCTCCATTTTGGATGTTGGTTAAATGTAGCATCTAGATTTATAAAGTTAGGGAAGAATCTTCTTGCTGTAACTTTGCATGCATATTTATATAAATCATAGTTTTTATCTTGTGGTAAATAATTTACGCCTCTTTTTTTCTTCCAAATTTGAATTGGGAATATTGGAGTTTCTCCATTTCCTACACCTTTTTCTGTTGATGCAAGCATTTCTCTAATTATACATCTACCTTCTGCAGAAGTATCTGTTCCATAGTTTATAGAACTAAATACAACTTGATTTCCACCTCTTGAATGAATTGTATTCATATTATGTATAAATGCTTCCATTGATTGGTGAACTCTTTCTACTGTATTATTTATTGCAAGTTGTATGTATTTTTTATCACCTTTTAATTCTTTTGTATCTTTCTTAATATAGTCTTCCACTTTGTAATCATAAAGTTTTGATAAATCTTCATCAATTACTTTTTCTATTTTTTTAACTTCTTCTACAAAAGTCTTTTTTACATAAGGAGCTAAGTAATAATCAAATGCAGGTATTGCTTGTCCACCATGCATTTCGTTTTGGACTGTTTCTAGCGATATACATCCAATAATACTTGCTGTTTCAATTCTCTTTGCTGGTCTAGAACTTCCGTGTCCTGCTCTAAATCCATGTTCCAAAATTTTATCTAGTGGATGTTGTAAGCATGTTAAACTTTTTGTTGGATAATAATCTTTGTCATGTATATGAATATATCCATTTTTTATTGCTGTTCTTGCTTCTGTTGACAATAAGAAATCATCAACAAATGGTTTTGTAGTTTCTGATGCGAATTTCATCATCATTCCTGCAGGGGTATCTGCATTCATATTAGCATTTTCTCTTGTAACATCATTAGACTTTGTTTCTATAATCTCTAAAAACATATCTTTTGATTTTGCTTTTCTTGCAACATCTCTGTTGTATCTATATGTAATATATTCTTGAGCTACTTCTTTTCTAGAAGAACCCATTAATTTTTTCTCAACTATATCTTGAATCTCATAAACAGATACTTGTACCTTATCTTTTAATTGATTTCTTACACTATCTGCTATTTTTGTAGCTAAATCTATATCAACTCCACCTGTTGTGTGTGACATTGCTAGTGTTATAGCCTTAATAATCCTTTCATCATTATACTCTGATATTCTTCCGTCTCTTTTAATAACTTGCATGTGTAGTATCCCCCTTTTACAACTATTACTTCTTATATTTTTCTTTTGTACATGATGGTTATACACTTACAGCTACTTGGGTTACAACACTTGCGTATCTCCTTTTGCTTAAAAAAAATGTATGCCGTTTTTTGGTTTAAAAGTATTTTATCTTAACCAATATTTAAAGTCAATATGTATTGATTTTTTGTAATATTACATTTATGTTACAGGAATATTACAATAGCATTACTTCAATTTTATATTCTTTTCAATTCCCATTTTGCCAGCTCTTGTAATTTTTTCGTAACCATATTTTTCCTTTAAGTTGTCCAAAACTTCATCTAATTTTTCTTGTTTTCGTTCTTTTTCTGTTTCAAACAATGAAATTTGTGCTTCATTTTTATTTGTTAATTTATCTACTCTTAAAGCAACAAGCCTAATTTCTTCTCCATTATACATTTCTTTTAATAGCTCTTTTGCTTTTAAATATATATCTTTTGTATTTGCCGTTGCAAAATCTAACTTTTTTTGATGAGAAAAATCTTTAAAATCTTTTGTTCTTAAGCCAACATTTACAACATTTGCAACCATTTTGTGTTTTCTTAACCTATATGCAACATGCTCTGCAAGTGTTAGCAATATTTCATTTAAAGTTTCTACATTACTAACATCTTTTGCAAGAGTTGTAGAATTTCCTATGCTTTTGGGTGGTCCATAATTATATATAACTTCTGACTCATCTATACCATTCGCATATTCCCACATCATTTTGCCATGTTTTCCAAATTTATTAGTTAATTCATTAATATTTGCTTTTGCTAAATCTCCAATTGTTTTTATATGCATATTATATAATTTAGGAACACTTTTTCTGCCTAGCATAAATAATTCGCCTACTGGTAATGGCCACATTTTATCTTGAATTTCTTTTGGATATAAAGTATGTATTTTGTTTGGCTTTTCAAAATCTGAAGCCATTTTGGCTAGTAATTTGTTGTTGCTTAGTCCTATATTTACTGTAAAACCTAGTTCTTCATTTACTCTTTTTTGTATTTCAATTGCTTTTTCTTCTAGAGTAGATTTCATTAAAGAATTGGTCATATCTAAAAAGCACTCATCTATTGAATATCTTTCTATTTCATCTGTATAATTTAATAGAAGATTATATAATTTATTTGAATATTCTCTATATATTTTATAATTTCCTGGAAAAACTTTTATACTTGGACACTTTTTTCTTGCTTGGTATATGGTTTCTCCTGTTACTATTCCAAATTGTTTTGCTATATTACTTTTTGCTAAAACTATTCCGGCTCTTCTATTCTCGTCTCCACCTATGATTGCTGGAATAGTTCGTATATCTACTGTTTCACCTTTGCTTAATAAATCTAAAGCTGACCAAGATAAAAATGCATTATTTACGTCTATATGCATAATTTTTCTCTCCATATTATCACCAAGGTCATTATAGAACATAGGTTCGTATAAGTCAAGGAATTTTTATTTTTTACTTGCATATAATTAAAATATGTGCTAATATAAATAAGTACTTTGTTTTTAGGGGTATAGTGTCAATGGTAGCACATCGGTCTCCAAAACCGCCTGTGAGGGTTCGAGTCCTTCTACCCCTGCCATCAAAACTTGCTTAATGGCAAGGCTTAAGAGTGAATAATTAAGAATATATAACTTAAATCAAAATATAAATATTGGGGCGAGTTTGTATTTTTTATTATTCGCTCTTATTTTTATTTTTTCTAATTATTTTTTTGGAGGTTCTTTATGAAATTTTATTCTTTTTATTCTCTAATTATTGTTTTTTATCTTGTTCTTATTTTTAGTTTATGCTTTTTTATTCCAATTTTTAATACGTCCGGATTTGTTTTAGCATATACTCCAAATTCTAATCAGCAACAATATTTATCTATATCAACATCTAATTTTACTTGGCCTGTTCCCGGTTATAATAATATCACTTCTAATTTTGGTTATAGGAAATCTCCAACTTCTGGTGCTGGTTCATATCATGGTGGAGTAGATATTGCAGTCCCCACAGGTTCAAATATTATTTCTGCATCAACTGGTGTTGTTTCTTATTTAGGTTTTTATGGTGCAAATGGTTTTACTGTAAAAGTAGAATCTGGAAATCTTGTTTTCATTTATTCTCATGTATCCCCGAGTTTTCTAGTATATTCTGGTCAAATAGTAAATAAAGGACAAGTTATTGCAAAAGTTGGCCCAAAAAATGTTTATGGTATTTATAATAATCCATACAAAGATAGTAATGGAAATCCTACTAATGGAGCAACAACTGGTCCGCATCTCCATTTTGCAATAAAAAAAGACGGCAAAGCCGTCAATCCTTTAAATTTCTTTTAATTACATATCTTCTTCATCATCTTCGTCATGGTTACAATGTGAACAATCATGTCCACAACATCCATCATGTTCTTCGCATTCATCTCCCCAGTCCAACTCTATTATATTATTACATTCTGGGCATTGTATTTCTTCTTTTAATTCGTCATAGTCAACTACAAATTCTGCATTACAATATGGACAAGTAATAGCAAAATCACTTTCTTCATCTATATAAAGTTCTTTTTCCATAGATTTTAATTGATTCTCTAGTTTTTCAACTCTTTCTTGTAATACTGCTTGAGATTGTGCTAATGTTTCCATTCTTGTTGCTGACATTTCTTCCATTCTGTTTACTTCATCAAAAAACATATTATACAAATTAAATATTTGTACTTTTATATATTCTAAATCCTCTTTGTTTTGAATATTCTTTTCCAAATCTTCCAAAACTTTTTTAAATTTTACATTTAAGTTAGACATTATTGTTTTCCTTTCAGTTCTAGATTCTCTCCATATATTCGCCAGTTCTTGTATCTATTCTAATAACATCATCTGTGTTAACAAATAGTGGGACATTTATTGTATAACCTGTTTCTAATTCTGCTGGTTTTGTTTGTCCTGCACCTGCTGTGTTCCCAGCAAATCCTGGTTCTGTATATGTAACTTTTAATTCAACAAATATAGGAGGTTCTACTGCAAATACTTTTCCTTTAAAAGATAGAATTTTTACTATCATATTTTCTTTTAAGTATTTTAAAGTATCTCCTAAATCTTCTTTGTTTAATGGTAATTGATCATATGTTTCATTATCCATGAAGTAATATAATCCTCCATCATTATACAAATATTGCATTTCTTTTTTCTCTATTTCTGCTCCTTGTAATTTTTCTGATGGGTTAAATGTTTTCTCTAAAACTGCTCCTGTTATTACATTTTTTAATTTTGTTCTTACAAAAGCTGCTCCTTTTCCTGGTTTTACATGTTGAAATTCTACTACCTTAAATACTGAACCATCTAATTCAAATGTTGTTCCATTTCTTACATCTCCTGCCATATAAACTTCTGCCATATTTTATACCTCTTTTCTATTTTTTTACTATAAATCTTATTTATTTTAATATATTTTATGGAAAAAATCAAGTATTATACTATATCTATTTTAAATGTCTCATTTTTAAATGGATTTTTATTAATATATAGCTTCTTACTCTCTAATTCTTCTTCCAATGTTTCTCTTGTTTTTTTATCTTTTATAAATGCAATTAAAAATTCCAATTTATAATCATTTTTTGTGCACTCTATAAACTCATCTAAATCCTCATATACTTCCGCTTCTATTCCATTTTTTACTGCATATTTATATAATTCAAATTGTAAGTCTAAATAATCTTTGTCGTCACAATATATTGCCATATTTCTAAAAGGAACATATTCCAATTCTTTTTTGTTGTTTTTCTTAAAATAGAAATATGTGCTAGTATTTCCAACACATATTATTTTTATTTGATGTTTTAATATGTACTCTTTTTCCTCTTTATTAAGTTCTCTATTTTCTATCATTTTGCATATTTTAAAATCTTCTAGTACTTGATTAAATATTTTTATTAAAATCATATTTGTATTAACTAATCCATCTTCTGTTAATGATATTATCGCTGTCTTTTTTAATAACGATTGCATACATAAATTTATTGTTATATATGGATTAGCATAATATGTAACACATATTACTTGTTTATTTACATTTTGAATTGGCTCTTTATTTTTATATGTTTCTAATAAATCTATTGTCCTTTTTATATCAAAACTTATACTAGAATCTTTTTTATCAATATCATATATTTTTTTTATTGATTCTTCATTTTCTATAATAGATTTCTTATAAGCTTCAATAATTTTGTTGATTGTGTCTTTTCCTATATATAGCTCTTTTATTTTATTACTATATTCTAAAATTTCAAACATTTTATTCCCTTTCAATTTTTCTTCTGCTTTCTTCTACTGCTTTTACTGCTTCATCTATTTGTTGTAATTCTTCTGGAGTTTTTGTTTCTTCAGTAATATTTAAGACTTTTTTTATTCCTTTTCCCCATCCTGTTGGTGAATGTATAACTCTATCCACTCCTCTAAATATTATATCATCACTAAGTTTGCTTCTATTTATTTTATTATCAGTAACTATTTTTTCTCTATATTGTTCAAAATAATCTTCATCTACTATATATGTAGCAGCTCCATAATATGGTTCTCCATATTTTGATAGCATCTTTTCTATTATTACCTTTTTTAAATTTGGTAAATGCACTAATGCATGTCCATCTTCTGTAATTTCAAGTTCATATTCTTTATCTAATAATTTCATTACTGAAAATCTTGCTATTGGATCACTTGTATATTTATTATGTTCTATTATAATTCTTGGTTCAATTCTATCTTGTCTTTCACGTTTTGAAGTATTATTTCTTTCTAATTCTTCCAATTTCATGCATTCTTCTAAAAGGCTTTGTCTTGTTTCCATACTCTCTGCATCTGAAAATATACTACTTATAATCATAAATTTTTCTGTATTATCATTTAGTGAATTAATCATTGTTGCTAATTCTTTTAAACTAATCATTCCTTTATCGTATATTCCTCGTATTTCCACTGGTTTTAATATTCCTTGCTTGTATTGAGTTGCTATAAATTCTCCTCCTAACCATTGCATTGCCTCTTCAATATCTGCAATTCCTGTTTTATATAATTCTCCCATTATATTTGGTATAAACTCTTCTCCAAACATACCAGAAAGTTTTACTACTAAATCATCAGTTGTTGTATCTATTTGTTCTTGCTCCCTTAATACAGAATATAAATTTGCATATCTTTTTAATTTAGTATTTGATTCCTTTGTATCAAAATATACATCTTCACTAAAAAGTTCCATAAATCTAGTATCAAAATACTCTTTAGGCATTTCACCTAGTTTCATCTGTTCTATTAATTCTAAATTTGCATTTCCATTTACATATAAATCTATAAAATCTTCCTCTTTTAGTTCCGTATTTCTTAATAAATAGCTCGCAAGAGCATTTGCAGAAGTTAAAAGTTTTTCTTTTTCATCTTTGTCTTCAGCTTCTTCATAACTCTCTATTATATGTGTAACATCTTCTAGTCCAACTCCCGCTATTTTTAGTTCCTCTAAATTTTCCGGGAAAGTACCAACTGCCAAATTTGCATGCAATTTATCTATATACAAATCTGAAAGATATCTTGTATCTGTACACCTTGCTAAAAACTCTTCTATATTTTTTTCATCTGCTTCTATAATTGTCTCTCCATCATTGTCAACTACTTTATATTTTGCATTTGTATATTTTCCAGTTTTTAATTCTTTAAGAATCTTTCTTATTTCTAATATACTACATTCTATTAGTATCTGCTTTTTACTTTCATCATTGTTTCTTAAAATTAAGTCTCCTACTTGCTCTCCTTCGCAAACTCTAACCCCAAGCATTAATCTTGCTGCTGCATTTAATAATATTGCTTCTCTGTCCATTAAATAAAAATTTTCTGATACATACTCTTGTAATAATTCTGTTATACATATTCCTGCATCTTTATCATCTAATTTAACAATAGTTTCTTTATCTTCAGCCACTTTATCCAAATACATTTCTTTAAAATCTTGAGGTTTCATTCCTTTTTTATCTACAAAATACTGCATTGTTATCTTTTTCATTATTGCCCCAAGCACAGCATCTTTATATTCAGGCTTTATAATTGAACTTATGTCTTCTATTGTAATTGTATCCATTATTTCTTTAAATAATTTTCTTTTTTTCTCATCATATATAGAATCTATACTTTTTGGTTCTTCTTTTGTGAATATTAAAGTTTCTCTTATTCCTCTATACTTTTGGCTTGGAAATTCATAAATTGCAATAGGTTTTCCATCTAAAATAAGGTCCTTCATTTCTTTTTTTGTTCCTGTTTTTATTCTATCTGGATATGTTTTCATTATTTCTGCAATGAATTGTCTTTTTATTGAGTTATCTGTATTAAGACTATTTTGTGGGTTTTTTAAAATTTCCATAAGTAACTGATATACTATTCTTTGTCTCTCTTCATCAGTATTTAAAATAACTCTATTTTGAATACTTTCTTCAATGCTTTGTATTATTTTATCATCAAAAATTTTTGAATATATAAAACTTTCTAAATCGTCTCCAATTATATCTTTGTATCTGTTTATTATTTGAATTAATGTAAGGTTATCTATTGATTTCATGTAAACCTCCTAATATATTTAGATTATTTGAACGCATTATGTAAATATTATAACTCTTTTTGGAGATTTTTGCAAGTATTGGAAACAAAACGACTTTAGTCGCCTTTTAAAATAGCACCTTCAAGCAACTAGCTTTTTGCTAATTTTGAAGGTGCTACTTATATCTATTTTACTATATTACAACATATCCTCTTTCTGATTTTGTTAATCTTTCTGAGCCATCTTTTGTAACTAATAGTGTATCTTCTATTCTTATTCCATATTTTCCTGGCAAATATATTCCAGGCTCGTCAGCAATAACCATATTTTCTTTAAAGTTTGCTTCATTTTTTAGTCTAATAAATGGTAGCTCATGTACTTCTAATCCTACTCCATGTCCTAATGCATGAATTAAATTGTAGCCATTTACTTTAAAATCGCTTTCAACCATATTGGCAGCTGTTTTTATTGTATACCCATCTGTTATCTCTTTTGTTGAGAGTTCAAGGTTCTTTAATGTTAAATCATATACAGGTTTAATTTCTTCTAAGATACAACCCATAAATATAGTTCTTGTCATATCCGAACAATATCCCTCATATTTACATCCCATATCTATTAATATTGGATCTGCCATTTCTACTTTTCTATTTCCTGGAATCCAATGCGGAATTGATGAGTTTTCTCCTATTGCTACTATTGGTTCAAAAGAAACTCCATCTGCTCCATGTGTTTTAAAATACATTTCTATTTCTAAAGCAATTTGTTTTTCTGTCATTCCCGTTTTTATATAGCTTAATAAATGAGTAAAACAATTGTCTGTAATCTCACATGCTTTTCTAATTTTATTTATTTCTTCTTCATCTTTAACTATTCTTTGTTTCTCAATTATCCCTTCTGTTTCTACTAAATTATTCGCCTTATACCTTTGCTTTATATTTTTATATTGTTCATATGTTGCATAGTTTTCTTCAAATCCTACATTTTCACAGAATGTAAAAAATTTCTCATATTCTTCTTTTGTAATGTCTCTATAATCCATTACTATTATGTCATCATTTATAGTAAGAACACTATTTACTGCTTCTATGTACATTGTATATGTTATAAATATATTTTCTTTTCTCGTTATTAATAAAGTTCCTTCTGAAGTAATGTTAGTTAAGTATCTAATATTGATTGGATTAGTTACTATCATTCCTTCTAAATTTAAACTTTTCATTCTTTCTCTTAAAGCACGCATTTTATAGTTCATAGAGCCACCTTCTTTCTATAAATATTTTAATACATTCCTAATGTAAATATTTTCATTAACATTGTAAATAAAATACTAAATGGTACAAATATTGTTATAACTGATGCGATTACAATAAATGGCCCAAATGGTATATATGTATCTGTACCTTTTCTTTTTATTATCATTATAGCAATACTAATTATTGCTCCTATTAGAAATGCCAAAACAGAAATTACTACAATATTTTGTAGTCCAAAGAATAATCCAAGTGCTCCCATTAATTTTACGTCTCCCATTCCCATTGCTTCTTTACCTGCAATAAGACCTCCAATTAATGTTATAATTAAGAAAATTCCTCCTCCTGCTAGCATTCCAAGTAGTAAATTTAACGAAATATTTATATTTATAAAGCCATATATAAATAAGAACACTAATCCTATTTCAAATATTAATAAATTTAATCTGTTTGGTATTATTTGTTCTTTTAAATCTACATAAAAAGCACATGCAAGCATTGGAATTAGTATTACATATTTTATTAAATCCAAATTCTCTTTAAAGCCTGAGTGTAATCCAAATTTATATAGTAATCCTGCATATGCAATTGCTATCCCTAAAATTAATATATAGTTTGGAAGCACAGTTTTTTTATATTTACTAAAACTCTCTTTTGCAAATATTCTTCTTTCTTCGATGAAGCATTTACTTACATAATCTATAAATTGACCTATTGTTCCTCCTACTAATATAAATAAAACATAATATAATATATGTACATCATTAAAATACATCTTTCTTCTCCTGCTTTCTTTCTTGCCTTTTTAAATATCTTTTAATTATCATATTTTCTAAAGGCCTTTTTACTCTTGTAATAAATATATCTTTTTTACCTAATGGCTTTGTAAGAATTGTAAACATTTTCATTCTATTTCCGCCGAAGCACATCTGTCATTATTTGGTCCCCTACAACAGCTATCTGGTTTGGACTTAACTCTAACAATTCAGCTCCTTGTTTGAACCCTTTTTTAAATGGCTTTTTAGCAAAAAATATGTACGGTATATCCAGCTCTTTTGCAACCATTTTTACCTTTTCAATCTTGTTAGTGTTCGACAATATACATAATTTGAAATTATTTTCTTTTAAGTTATTAATCCAGTCTTTAGAACCTTCTAATATCTTTAATTCAAAATCAATTAGTGTGTTATCAACGTCTAACAATAATCCTTTAATATTGTTTTTATGTAATAATTCTACTGTAATTTCTTTTACATTTGTTAAATATATATCTGGGTATAGTATCATTTATTCCTCCATTTATGTGTATATATTATCAATATATTAGTTAAAAGTCAACAATTAGATAAATTGGAATTTGTTTAGTTCCGGATGAATTCAGGACAGTCCCCAAAATCCCCAGGTTTGGTGATTTTAAGGGACAGTCCCTAGAATTCCCCCTCACACAAATTGCAATTTATTTACAGAACCTATGATTTCCTATTACTACTGTTACTGGCCTTGACCAAATCCATGCACTTGTTGCTGTGTTTGGATTAAAATAATATATTGCCCCATAAGATGGATCCCATCCGTTTATTGCATCTTGTGCTGCTTTTTTTGCAGTTTCATTTGGAGTTAAATTTATTTGTCCATCACTTACTACTGAAAAAGCACCTCTTTCGTATATTACTCCAGCAACTGTATTTGGAAATGATGAATTTTTCACCCTATTTAATACAACTGATGCTACTGCAACTTGCCCAGAATATGGCTCTCCTCTTGCTTCTGCGTATACTAAATGTGAAAGTAAGTTTAAATCTGAGCTAGAATTTGTTGTTGTGTTTGAAGAACTTGAAGAATTTATTCCCATTGCCGAAAGAGTTTTAGGTCCTGCTATACCGGTCTACTGTTAGGCCGTTTTTAGATTGAAACCATCTTACTGCAGAAAGTGTTTGTGAGCCATAAATTCCATCCACATTTCCATAGTAATAACCCCATCTTTTTAATTTGGTTTGTATTTGTTTTACTTCATCACTTCTAGAACCATATTTAGAAAGCGCATATGAAGAATTGGTATCTTCTCTAAAAAATATGTTGTATGATAAAAAAGCTGTTATAGATACTATTAATATAAGTATAGCAATAATATTGCTTTTATTTTTTATAATTTTCTTCATAAAAAAACCACCTTTAAAGAAAATTTCATTGTATATAAAAAATATTTTCTCCAAAAATGGTATTTTTATGTGTTTTTAATTAATTTTAGAATATTCCTACTATGTTTCCGTTTTCGTCTATATCTATCTTTTCTGCTGCTGGAACTTTTGGAAGTCCTGGCATTGTAAATATATTTCCTGTAAGTATTACTATAAAACCGGCTCCTGTTTTTAGTATTACATTTTTTACATGTATTTTAAATGGTTCTAAACATAATAAGTTTTTAGCATCATCTGAGAATGAATATTGTGTTTTTGCTATGCAAACTGGCATATTTCCATAACCATTTTTCTCTAAATCTTGTATTATTTTTTCTGCTTCGTCACTATATTCTACTCCTTCTGCTCCATATATTTTTGTTGCTATTTTTTCAATTTTTTCTTTTATACTGTCATTTAATTCATAGCAATACTTAAAGTTTGCTGGTTTTTCACATAAGTCTACTATTTTTTCTGCCAAATCTATTGCTCCTTCTCCGCCTTTTGCCCAAGCTTCTACTAAACTTATATTTACACCTTTTTCTTCTAACTTATTTTTTAAGTATTCTATTTCTTTATCTGTATCTGTTATGTATTTATTGATTCCAACTATTACATTTAATCCATACACATTTTTTAAATTATCTATATGTTTTAATAAATTGTGAATTCCTTTTTCTAAATATTCTATAGATTCTTCTTTTATATCTTCTATTGGCATTCCGCCATGATATTTTAATGCTTTTATTGTTGCTACACACACAACTGCATCTGGTGTTTTAGGTAAGTTTCTACATTTAATATCTAAGAATTTTTCTGCTCCTAAATCTGCACCAAATCCAGCTTCTGTAATACAATAATCTGCAAGTTTCATACCCATTTTTGTAGCTATTACACTATTACATCCATGTGCAATATTTGCAAATGGTCCACCATGTATTAATGCTGGAGTATTTTCTAATGTTTGAACTAAATTTGGTTTAATAGCATCTTTTAAAAGTACTGTCATTGCACCTTCTGCCTTTAAATCTTTTGCTCTTATTTCTTCTCCATTTTTATTATATCCTACTACTATGTTTCCAATTCTTCTTTTTAAATCGTTTATATCTTCTGCTAAGCAAAATATTGCCATTATTTCTGATGCAACTGTTATATCAAATCCATCTTCTCTTGGAACTGCATTTTTTTCTCCTGACAAACATATTTCAACTTTTCTTAATGCCCTATCATTTAAATCTACACATCTTTTCCAAATTACTTTATCAAATCCTAATTCATTTCCTTGGAAAATGTGATTATCTATTAATGCAGAAAGTAAATTGTTTGCTGATGTTATTGCATGTATATCTCCTGTAAAGTGAAGATTTATTTCTTCCATTGGAGCAACTTGAACATATCCTCCACCTGTTGCTCCACCTTTTATTCCAAATACTGGTCCTAAAGATGGTTCTCTTAACGCAAGTATAGCTTTTTTGTTTATTTTAGATAGTCCGTCAGCTAGTCCTATTGATATAGTAGTTTTTCCTTCTCCTAATGGTGTTGGGTTTATAGATGTTACAAGTATTAATTTTCCATCTTTTTTATCTTTTAGTTTTTCATATAATTCGTTTGAGATTTTTGCTTTGTATTTTCCATATTGTTCTAAATAATTTTCCTCTATTCCTAGTTTTTCTGCTACCTTTGCTATGTTTTGTAATTTTGCTTGTCTTGCGATATCGATATCTTCCATCTTTTACCTCCTAAAATTCTTCTTCTTTTATTTCTTCATCTTTTGCATTTATTAAAACTGTTATTTTCTTTTCTGCTTTTTCTAAATAGTCACTCGCACTTTTTGAAAGCTTCATTCCTTCTTCAAATTTATTTATAGAATCATCTAAATTTAAGTCTCCTTTTTCTAATTCTTGTACAATTTTTTCTAGTTCTTGCATTGTTTCTTCAAAATTCATTTCTTTACTCATTTTTACCTCCCTATCTTGTTTTGTTTCGAGTAACCATTAAGTAGCAACTCATACAATATAATTTATTCTTTCTTCAATGTGCCTGTTTTTATGTTTACTGTGTATATGCTTATTTCTCTTCTTGTTTCTTCTTCTCTTACGTATATTACATAGTTTCCGTTACCGTCTATTGATTCAAATGTAAAACACACATTGTCGTCTTCTCCCCAGTCTTTTTTAACGATGCTAAGGGCCTTTTCTTTATCACTTTTCTCTTTTTCTATTTCTGTTTTTGTAACTTCTTCGCCTGCATTAGAAGCGGTGTTTTGTATAGTATTAGTTTGGTTGTTCTTTTCTTCATTTACATTTGTATTATTTTTATCTTCTATATTTTCGTTTTGTACATTATTTTCAACTGTATTATTTTCTATCGCATTTTCATTTAAATTTATTACTTCTTTTCCTTTGTTTTTTTCGATTTTTATTAGTTTTATTGTAAGTAAGGTTATTAGTATTACTAAAACTATTGTTACTGTTATTATAATTATTTTTTTCTTATTTTCCATAACTTTCACCTCATAGTACTTTTGTTTTTACTTCTCCATCTGTAAATCTTATACCTAACATATCATTTGTTTTTAATTCTTTAACACTTTTAATTGTTTTACCATTTTTTTGAACTATTGAATACCCTCTTGTTAATGTTTTTAAAGGGCTTAATGTATCTAATTTAGAAATCAATTCAATTGATTTTGTCTTTGAGTCTTTTACTTTGTTTGTTATTAAGTTTTCTAGATTTTTAATTATTATGTCTAAATTAATGTATTGCTCTTTTATTTTTGCCGTTGGGTCTGTAAACGCTTTTGATGACATAGATTTTTGATATCTTAATTTCATGAATTCTATTTTCTTTTTTAAAGATATTTTGTATCTTTGATTATATGTTTCTAATTTTTTCTTTATTTCTTCTATATCAGGAACTGCAAGTTCAGCTGCAGCGGAAGGAGTTGGTGCTCTCAAATCTGCTACAAAATCTGCTATTGTGAAATCTGTTTCATGACCTACTGCAGAGATTATTGGTATTTTTGAATTATATATTGCTCTTGCTGTTATCTCTTCATTAAATGGCCACAAGTCTTCTATTGAGCCTCCGCCTCTTGCCAAAATTAAAACATCTGCTAGTTTCTTTTCATTCATTATTCTAATTGCATCTGCAATTTCCAGTTCAGCGCCTTTGCCTTGCACTGGTATTGGAAATAATCTGATGTGAACATTTGGATTTCTCCTCGTAGATACGTTTACAATATCTTTTATAACTGAACCTGTTTTCGATGTTAACACTCCTATTGTTTTTGGCATAAACGGTATTTTTTGCTTATGGCTATTATCAAAGAATCCTTCTTTTTCTAATTTGTTTTTTAGTTCTTCATATTCTTTATATAGGTCCCCAATCCCATCTTCTTTCATTGCTTTTACATATATCTGGTATATTCCGATCTCTTTCAAATACAGAAACTGTTCCTAGAACTAATACTTTCATTCCATCTTTTGGGGTAAAATTTAAAGTAGCAGTAGAGCTCTTAAACATTATGCATTTTATTAAAGAACCCTCGTCCTTTAATGTAAAATACATATGTCCTGTATAATGATGTTTGAAGTTAGATATTTCACCTCTAACATAAACATTGTTTAAGTACTCATCTTCTGCTACTTTTTCTTTTATATATTTATTTAAGTAAGATACAGTAATTGGTTCTATTTTCAATTTATTTCTCCTTAACTATACTTGCTAAAATTCCATTAATAAACACTGGTGAAGATTCTTCTCCATATGTTTTTGCAAGTTCAACAGCTTCATTAATTGCTACTTTAAAAGGAATCTCTTTATATTGTATTTCATAAATTGCAAGTTTTAATAATGCTAGATTCACTTTTGATATTCTTTCTAAGTTCCAATCTTTTTTCAAGTTATTTCTTATTAATTCTAGTATTTCTTCTGAATTTTTACTTGTGCCATTTACTATGTCTTTTATATATTTTTTGGCTTCTTCCGAAATTATATTATTGTTTTCAAAAAACAATTGCATATCTTCATCATTTATTTCTTTTTGTATTTCTATTTGGTATAGTAGTTTGAATGCTAATTCTCTTGTTTGTGATCTGTTCATAAATTCCTCCATAAAGCTTATTATAGTTTATCTATATATGATTTTAATTTTTCTTTTACTAATTCTTTGTTGTGTTGAACATAGTTTCCTAACAAAATTCCCGCAATTACTATTAGAATAACTATTAATGCCTTGTGAAGATTTAGTAATAAAGCAACTATAGCTACTATTCCGCCAATTATTGCACCTCTATAATTAATTAGAAATTGTTTAACTTTTTCCATAACTCAACATCCCTTATTCTTTAATTTGTGGTTCTTTCTTTACACTTATATTTTTTACTCTTATGTTTACTTCTGTAACATCTAAGTCTAATGATTTTTTAATTGCTTCTTTTACGTTGCTTTGTAATTTAGCAGATAAATCTTTAATTACAGCATCTGGATGTACTGATAAAGTAATATATATTTTTATGTGGCTTTCTTCATCCACTTCTACTTTTGTCATAACTGTTTCTGCGCTGTCAAAAGATTTTATAACTGTATTTGCCAAGCTTTCTATTGTATCTCTTGATACTAATAGTTTACCATTATCATTTTCTAATAAAATTCCATCTTTTCCTTGACTTTCACTTGAGTAAGAGTTAAAGAAAATTGATTTTATTGATAATAGTATTAATATTATAGCTAGTCCTAAAGAAATGTTTCCTGCAACACTATTCTCTACTAAAAAGCTTATTCCGTTATATGCTAAAATAACATCAATCCATCCAAATTGTAAAAAGCAAACTAATACTGATATTATTAAAATTATTATTGAAAATAATATTAAATTAAATTTATCTAACCCTTTCATTTTTATTTCTCCTCTTCTTCTTCATTTTTTGGTTCTTCTTTTTCTTCTGGTATATTCACACCTTGTACATGTACATTAACACTTGTTACTGTTAATCCTGTCATTGTTTCTACTGCTTTTTTTACTCTGTTTTGTATCTCAAATGCAATATCTGGAATTCTTGCTCCATATTCTACTATTATATTAACATCTATTTTAACTTCTTTTTCACCTACGTCAACTTTTATACCTTTTGATAAGTTCTTTTTCCCACTAAAAACTTCTGAAATTCCTCCAGCAAATCCGCCAGCCATTCCAGCTACTCCAGAAATCTCTGAAACTGCTTTTCCTGCAATTACTGAAACTACATCATCTGCTATTTTTATCTCCTCATTATTTGCTTCTGAAATTTCAACTGTTTCATTTTTTTCTATTGTATCTTTATTTTCTTCTTCCATCTTATTACCTCCTAAAACAATAATGTTTTAATATAATTTCTATACTAGTATATCAATTAAAATATCATTTTACAACAGTTTTTTACTATTTTTTTCTATAAGTATCACTTACAAATTTCTGCAAGTACATTAGATAAACATTGCATACTTAAAATACATTGTTCCATTGTATTACCTGTTGCACCTACTTCTATTATACTAGAACCATTTGTTAAATGTTGATTATATCTTGAATTTCTTATTATAATTGGTCTAAACAAACCTGGATACATTTCATTTGCTTTTTCTTGAATTTTTACAGCCATTTTTAAATTTTGTACCCAATTTGGATGTTCCAAACCTCCTCCATTTGTTCCTATTACAAACATAATTTGTGCCACATAATTATCATTAATTTTAATTGTTGGTGCATATTCATTACTGCTTCCTACTGCATCTCTATGAAGGTCAAAAACTAATTGAGTATTTTTCCCTTCCAGCAAACCTTCTAATGTATTTAATGACCTTGCATAAGACCCAGAATATGCTGGATAATCATGATAGGTTGTATTATGTGTTACATTAAATCCTTTTTCTTTCAAATAATTTGTAAGTTCAGTACCCACTCTTGCAACACTATAATTTAAATCTGTTGTTCTGTAATTTCCTGTTGCTTCGTATTCATAACCGTGCACTTGGTGTATAGCTTTCACATGTGTGAGTATGATATATTAATATGTCTTTTTTATTTGTAATTTCTACATTTGGAACCAACATATCTTCTGTAATTTCATAATCACTTTGATTATTTATTTGTACACTGCCATATGATGAAGTTACTTTAGGTGTTATATTATTTTCTTGTACAGCTTCTGTTGTTGCATTTTCTGGAAGTTTTGCTACTTTATTTATAAGCTCTTCTGTATCATCTGTTGTAAGGTCATTTTTATTTATTATTAAATCTGCATTTTCTAAAATTGCTTCATCTAAAATGTTTGCTCCCATTGCAAGTATTTTATTATTTGTAAAAAAGTTTTCTTTTTCGCTTTCTTTTTTTCCATATTCCATTAGCGGAATTGAAATATCCAAACACTTTGTAAAAGAATATTCATTTATTTGCTTTTTTATATTATTTCCGTTTTCTTTTATATTTTCCTCTTGTTTTTTTAAATCTACTGTTTTTACTAGTTTTATCATAAAAAAAGTTATAGAAACTATAACCAAAAATTTAAGAATATACCTAAATAGGTCCTTTGCATTTATTACTGCTATGTTCATTTGCAATTTTCTCCTTTGAATTTAACCTATTTAAATATATTCTTTTAATTTTGTTTTATTATACTATTTTAATTTTTCTATTATTTTTTCTATCTCCATTTGTTCTTGAGTTCCGTTTGCCATATCTTTTATTGTATACATTCCTGTTTTTATTTCATCTTCTCCTATTACTAATACATATGGAATATTTAATCTGTCTGCATATTTGAATTTTGCTTTCATTTTTTTGTTATCAAAATAAATTTCTGTATTTATTCCTGCTTTTCTCAATTCATTTGCTATTTCTATTGATTTACTTGAATCTTCTATCATAGAAATTACTAAAACATCTGATATTGATTTTTTATCTGTTTTTATTAATTGCATATCATTCAATATAAAGAATAATCTTGTAAGTCCTATTGACATTCCTACTCCTGGTAAATTTTTGTCTGTGTAATATCCTGCTAAATCGTTATATCTTCCACCCGAACATATACTTCCTATTGATTTATATTGATTTAAAAATGTTTCATATACTGTTCCTGTATAATAATCTAGTCCTCTTGCTATACTTAAATCAATTTCAAAACAGCTGTCTGGAATTCCAAATGCTCTCATGTATTTTACTACTTCTTTTAATTCACTTAATCCTGTTTTATATGTTTCATTTTCTATTTCAAGCTTTTCTAATTTTGATAGCTTTTCATCTGTTGTACCTTTTATTTCTATAAAATTAATTATTTTGTTTATGCTTTCTTCTGGCATATTATAATCATCTTTAAATATTGCAATTACTAATTCTTTTCCGATTTTTTCTATTTTATCTATTGTCCTTAAAATGTCTGCTGATTTTTCTTGTACATTGGCATCTTCAAATAGTCCATTTAATATTTTTCTATTATTAATATGTATAGATAAATCATCTAATCCCAAGCTTTTAAATGTTTCGTACATGATTGCTGGTATTTCTGCATCATTTATTATATTTAATTCTCCATCACCTATTACGTCTATATCACATTGGTAAAATTCACGGAATCTACCACGTTGAGCACGTTCTCCTCTGTATACTTTTCCTATTTGATATCTTCTAAACGGAAATGTAATTTGGTTATAGTATTCTGCAACATATTTTGCAAGTGGCACTGTTAAATCAAATCTTAGTGTTAAATTGCTATCTCCTTTACTAAAAGAATATAATTGTTTTTCTGTTTCTCCACCTGCTTTTGCAAGTAATACTTCTGAGCTTTCTATTACTGGTGTATCTATTGGTAAAAAGCCAAATTTCTCATAAGTGTTTCTTATTTTATCTTGCATTTGGTTAAATAATATTTGTTCATTTGGAAGTAACTCCATAAACCCTGATAATGTTTTTGGTTGTACTTTATTCATAAATAAATTTCTCATCCTTTCTTGTTTCTAATGTATAGGGACACACCTTATTCACAGGCATTCCTCATAGATTAAGGTATGTCCCTACTGTGAATTACTGATGTCAGTATTTTAGTTTCGTATATTATTAAAATTCTTTTGGTTTTAATTCTAAATAAATTGGTTCTTCTTCTTTTATCATTGTTGATTTTCCATGCCCTGGATACACTATTGTATCTTCTGGAAGCACCATTAATTTTTCTGTTATAGATTTTATTATATCTTCAAAACTACTTGTTGGCAAATCTGTTCTTCCCCAAGAGCCTCTAAATAATGTATCTCCTGAAAATAGCAATTTTTCTTCTTCTGAATAAATTGAAATTCCGACCTTTTGTATGTCCTGGTGTATGCAATATTTTAAATTCTAGATTTCCTATATGAATTAAATCTCCATCATCTAATCTAGCATCAGCTTGAACTATAACTCTTCCAAGTCCTACATACTCTGCTAAGTTTACATCTGGATTTTTTAATCCCTCTTCATCTAATCTATGAATTAAAACTTTGCCTCCTACTCTTTGCCTTAGTTCATTTACTCCTGCTATATGGTCGCCATGGCAATGAGTAAGAAGTATATATTTTACTTTTGCATGGATTGTATTTAACATTTCTACTATTTTGTCTACATCTCCACCTGGATCAATTACCATTGTTTCCTTTGTTTCTTCGTCTTGAACAATATAGCAATTAGTACCTCCAACTGCTGGTATGTCAATCTTAATCCTTTTTAAAATCATCATTGTTTTCATCTTCCTTTGTTTTCTTTAGTTATTTTTTACGATTTACCTCATAAACACTATCCACTTTTCTAATTGCCTTTATGACCTTGTTCAATTGTTCTATATTTTCTACTTCAACTGTTACTTCTATTGTGGCAATTCTTTCTCTACTTGTTTTAGTATTTACTCCCATTATATTAATTTTCTGAGAAGTAATTTCTCTTACTATATCAGAAAGTAGTCCTGTTCTATCATTTGAAAGTATTTCTATATCTACATTATATGTTCCTTCTGTTTCTTCGTTGTACCACGCAACATCTATTATTCTATCTTTGTCTTGTAGCAAGTCTTCCATGTTTTTGCAGTCTGTTCTATGGATAGATACTCCTCTTCCTTTTGTTATATAGCCTATAATATCATCTCCTGGAACCGGATTGCAACATCTCGAAAATTTAACTAAGCAATTATCAATTCCTTTTACTATAACTCCTGATTTTGGTGCTTTTTTAACTGTTTTATTTTTAGAATCAGTTAGTTCTTGAATTTTTTCTTCTATAACTTCTTCTTCATGTTCCTTCTTGTATTCCTCTAACAATCTTGTAATTATCTTTCCTGGTGATATTGCTCCAAATCCAATACTTGCAAACATATCATCAGTAGTTGCATAATTATATCTTTCTAATGCACTATTTACCCATTCTGGTTTAAATAAATCACTGTGAGTCATTCCTATTCTTTTTATTTCTCTGTCTAGAATTTCTTTTCCTCTTATTATATTTTCTTCTCTTTCTGATTTTTTAAACCATTGTTGAATTTTTGTTTTAGCACTTGAGCTTTTTACATATTTTAGCCAGTCACGACTTGGTCCTTTTGGAGTATCTGATGTTATTATTTCTACTATATCTCCACTTTTTAACTTCGTTACTATTGGCATCATTTTACTGTTTATTTTACAACCAATCATTCTATGACCTACTTCTGCATGAATTGCATATGCAAAGTCTATTGGTGTTGAATCTCTAGGCAAAACTTTTATTTCTCCTCTTGGAGTAAATACATATACTTCATCTTCAAATAGTTCTGTCTTTAATGTTTTTAAAAATTCATCTGGGTCTTGCATATCTTTTTGCCATTCCAAAGTTTCTCTAAGCCATGCTAATTTATCTTCTGCTACTACAACATTTGATTTTTTACCTGTTTTGTTATTTGCTTCTTTATATGCCCAGTGTGCAGCGATACCAAATTCTGCTATTCTATGCATGTCCCAAGTTCTTACTTGTACCTCAAATGGTGTTCCATTTGGTCCAATTAAAGTTGTGTGTATTGATTGATACATATTTGGTTTTGGAACTGCAATATAATCTTTAAATCTTCCCGGCATTGGACTATATAACTCATGTACTACGCCCAATGCTGCATAACAATCTTTTACAGAATTTACTATTATACGAAGTGCAAACAAGTCATATACTTGGTCTAATGTAATGTTATCTCTTTTCATTTTTCTATATATACTATATAAATGCTTTGCTCTTCCTGTAATTTCTGCTTTTATGTCTTCTTTTTTTAGAGCTACTTTTATTTCTTCCATTATTTTGTCTATAAACTCTAAGCGTTCTTCTCTCTTCTTTTCTATTCCTGCTACTAATTCTCTATATTCTTCTGGATATAAGTATCTAAAGCTTAAATCCTCTAATTCCCATTTCAAAGAATAAATACCTAAACGATTTGCAAGTGGTGCATATATATCCATTGTTTCTTTTGCATTTGCTATTTGTCTGTTTCTTGGTATATAGCTTAATGTTCTCATATTGTGAAGTCTATCTGCAAGTTTTATTAATATTACTCTAATATCTTTTCCCATTGCTAAGAACATTTTTCTATAATTTTCTACTTGTTGCTCTTCAACTGTTGTATACTTAATTTTTCCGAAGTTTTGTTACTCCTTCTACCATTTCTGCAATTTCGTCGCCAAATTCTCTTACAATGTCCTCATGTGTAATAGGTGTATCTTCAACAACATCATGTAATAGTGCTGCACAAATTGTACTATCATCTAATTCTAATTCTGCTAATATATATGCTACTTCTAATGGATGAATAATATATGGTTCGCCAGATATTCTTTTTTGCCCTTTATGGTTTTCATATGCATAGTTATATGCTTTTCTTATTAAGTCAGTATTTGAATTAGGATTGTTTGTTTTCATTTTACCTATTATTTTATCTATTGTTACATTTTCTTTGTTTTGCATATAAATTTCCTTTCTCTATATTGATTTCATAACATCTTTTATATTTATTTGGATTATCTCTTCTCCGCCCATATTTGTTTATTTCTAAGTTTCCTGCTATATCAATTTTATCTCCTATTAAATATTCTTCTGACAAATATCCTAAATTAAATCCTATTGCATTTATTAATAAATTATCATCTTTTAATGTTAATTTTAAATGTTTTCCTTCTGAAAGTGCTCTAATTGAATCAATTTTTAAATTTTTATATACAAATATAGGATTTTTGTTTTTCTCTCCGAATGGTTCTAGCATTTCTAAGTCTTGTATAGTTTTTTTATTTACATCTTTTGCTGTAATTATGCTATCTATTTTTATAACTGGTATAATTTGTTGTATATTTTTACTTTTTGCTATTTCTTCAAAAGCTAATTTAAAATCATTATATTTTTCTTTTTTTAGTGAAAGTCCAACAGCCATTTCATGGCCACCATATTTTTCTAGATAAGCACTTGTTTCTACTAAGGCTTCGTGTAAATCAAATCCCGGTAAGCTTCTTCCAGAACCTTTTCCAATATTATCTTCAAAACATATTAGTATAGTTGGTTTATAGAATTTTTCTGTTAATTTTGAGGCAACAATTCCAATTACACCATGGTGCCAATTATCTCCGCTTAAAACTATAGTATTTAATTTTTCTATATCTTCTTTTTCTAGTTCTTTAATTGCCTGCTCAAATATATCTTTTTCTTTTGTTTGTCTTTCTAGGTTATAGCTATTTAATCTTGCCGTTATTTTTCTTGCTTCTTCTATATTGTTTGTTAAAAACAAATCTAAAGCTTCTTCTTGATACCCCATTCTGCCACAAGCATTTATTCTTGGAGCTACGCCAAAAGATATTGTATTTGAATCTATTTTTTTATACCCTGATTGCAATATTAATTCTCTTAATCCAATATTTCTTGTTTGTGCTACTAACTTTAATCCTAATTTTGCAATTACTCTATTTTCATCAACTAATGGAACTATATCTGATATTGTACCTACACATACTATATCTAAATACTTTAAAAATTCTTTTTCTTCTAAACCTAATCTTAGTGATATTGCTTGTATTAATTTAAATACCGCTCCACACCCGGCTAGTCCTCTAAATGGATATTGGCTATCTTTCCTTTTGGCATTAATTATTGCATATGCATTTGGCAAACTCTCTGACTGTTCATGATGGTCTGTTATTATTGTTTCTATTCCCAGTTGATTAGCTAATTCAACTTCCTCTATTCCAGATATTCCACAGTCAACAGTTATCATTAAAGTATACTTTTGTTCTGCTATTGACCTTATAGCATTTTCGTTTAACCCATATCCTTCTTCTAATCTGTTTGGAATATAATGGCCTGTTTTTAATCCTCTTTCTTCTAGGAATTTTTTCAAAACAGTTATACTAGTTATTCCATCTACATCATAATCCCCATAAATCATAACCTTCTCTTGGTTATTTATTGCTTTAATTATTCTTTCTACTGCTTTATCCATATCTGGCATTAAATATGGATCATAAAAATCGTTTCTTGTGGGATTTAGAAAAGTGTCTATCTCTTTATCATCTGTTATTCCCCTATTTACTAATATTTTTGTTAGTAATTCTGATATATTATGCTTTTTTGCTATATCAATTATTTCTTCACTATTTTCCCCATAAAACTCCCATTTTTTATTCATAATATCTCCCTAAAATAAACATTTGTTATATTATATATCTTTTCTAATAGTTTTAAAAGGTTTTTTTGTATTTTTTATATTATATTATGTCTATATATATATGGTTGATTTTTTGAGTTGATAGTAGTATAATCACTTTTGCACATAAATTTTATGGATTAGGAGTGGTTACAATGTGCAAGGAAATTCTTCTTTTTGAGGGAAAAGAAATTTCTCTAATATCTCTTTTAAATGGGCATTGTCCTGAATGGAAAGGTTGTAAACATATCTTTGTTTCTACAGCCGTTCACGATAGGCTTTTACCATTTTTAGATGATTCCAAATTAGGAATTTTCCAAGAAGGAGAAGTTCGGTACAGGATGAGGGCTCTTACAAATACCCTGTTCGGTCTTGAATGGATTGAGTCTGAGGAAGAATGTTTTCATTTTTCCTGTAACCTGGTTTTAGAAGGTCCCGCAATAAAGTTGACCTTCTAATAAAAAGGAAGCAAAAGATTTTAATATTCTCTTGCTTCCTTTTGTTCATTAATCAATATTAAAAAGCGCTTTAACATTCCATGTAGTTCCATTTACTGTATCATTTAATATAATTCCTTTACTATCTAATTCGCTTCTAATTGCATCTGCTGTTTCAAAATCTTTTATTTTTTTTGCCTCACTTCTTTTAGCTATCATTTCATCAATTTTTTCTTCTGTGATATCAAGATTTGCAACATATTTTTGTTTCATTTCTGTAAGGAATTTTTCTGGTTCTTGTTCAAATAATCCAAGAATTCCATAAACCTCTTTTACATTTGCAAGTATTTTAGCTAATGTATTTGCTGTTTTCTCTCTATTATTCTTTTTAGCGTTTTTCATTATTACATTTACATATTTAAAAATGCTGTGTAAGTTTGAAAGTGCTGCAGCACTATTAAAGTCATCGTCCATAACTTCTATAAAATTTGGTATAATGCTTTCAGAAATATCATCTTCCAATGCTTCTCCATCTTTATTTCCATTATATAAATTAATAAATTCTTTCATTGCTTTTATTGTATTATAAAAATAATATAAATGTTTTTCTGCTAATGCAAAATCTTTGTCTAGTAAGTCCATATCTGATGTGTAGTGTTTTGAATACATTACAAATTTAATTACTTCATAATTATATTTTTTTAGTGCATCTCTAATGCTTAATGAGTTTCCTAATGATTTACTCATTTTTTCTCCATTAATTTTAATTAATCCGCAGTGAGACCAATACTTTGCAAAAGGTTTTCCTGTTAAAGCTTCACTTTGTGCAATTTCATTTTCGTGGTGAGGGAATATTAAATCTTTTCCTCCTCCATGAATATCAATTGTTTCTCCAAGGTTTTTTAAAACCATAGTAGAACATTCAATATGCCATCCTGGTCTACCTTCTCCCCAAGGTGATTTCCATGAAATCTCTCCTGGTTTTGCTGCCTTCCACAAAGCAAAATCTATTGGATCATGTTTTCCTTCTTCTACATCTTTTCTAACTCCATTTAAAAGTTCATCAACTTTTCTATGTGATAATTTTCCATATCCAGGAAAACTTCTTACATTAAAGTAAACATCTCCATTTTCTGCTGGATATGCATGGCCTTTATCAATAAGTCCTTGAACGAATTCAATAATATTTTCTATATTTTCTGATGCTTTTGGCTTTACATCTGCATCTGTAATATGAAGATTTGCCATATCTTTTTCAGTTTCTTCAATTTGTTCCCTAGAAAATTCTAGTGGATCTTTTCCAAGCTTATTTGCTCTGTCAATAATTTTGTCATCTACATCAGTATAATTTCTAACATATTTTACATTATATCCTCTATAACGTAAATAATCAGCTACCATAGCATATGCAATCGCTTGTCTTGCATGGCCTATATGGCTTAAATCATATACTGTAATACCACATGCATACATTTTTACATTTTTACCGTCCAATGGAATAAATTCTTCTTTACGTCCAGTCATTGAATTATAAAGTTTCATAATATTACCTCCTACTTTATAGATAAGAATTTTAATTATATATTACTAATTTTATTGCTATTTTTTATTTAATATTTATATAATATATCATAATTAGCTACTAATTACAATAGAACCAATTTTGCCCTATTCAACCAAGGAAAGTGGCTTTGCTACACTTTTCTTCTCGCCGATTTGAGTTTCCGAATAAAATGAGGAAATCTCAAAGGCAATAGCGATTATAGCCTTTTTGTTGAATAGGAAAATCTTCGATTTTTCCTATTCAACAAAAAAAGTTATGCAACCTGCATAACTTAATATATAAAATATACATTAATTATTGCAGGCACAAAATTTACTCGTACCTACAACATAGGTAAGAGTATTATCTGCAACAACAATTAATTAATATATATTTTCTCATATTTAATTCCTCACTATTTATTTTTAATAATTATATATTTAAAATCGCTTAATGTCAAGGGGAAATGTGTTATTTAATATTATTATGGCATTGTTATATTCTAAAGCTATCTGATTTATTAAACTTTATATTTTTTATATTTATTACATATTGTTATTGTTGATTTATTTTTTATTTTTTCAATTGGTATTATATATTTCTCTAAATTTTCTAACAAAATAAACACTTCATCAACATTAGTCTCTATAATAGTTTTATATGTTTTTCCTTTTGTTCCTCCACAGCTTTTTAAAGCTACTTGATAGTTTCCATATTTTGTTTTACATCCACTTGATTTTACTTGAACTCTTTTTAATGTTTTATCATTATCTACAATCAAATCATAATCTTGTGTATCATTTAGTGGTATTGATACTATGTAACCATTCGAAGCATAATATGCAATTGCTATTCCTAATGAGCTGTTTCCTTTTTCTTTATTAGTGTTAAATAGCATATTCTTCTCTCCCCTTTTCGAATATCTGTTTGTATTATAATATTTCTTCTTTCTTTTTTTGTCAAGTATCTTTATATAATTTATGCGTAACTAAAAAAGTCATAGTTTTACTATGACTTTTTTAGTTGGTGGGCAGGGATGGATTCGAACCATCGTACTCGTATGAGAACAGATTTCTTACTACTATAACTTTCGTTACCATTTAAAATGTTTGTAGTCTGGACTTTCTCTTCATCTTCTTTAAGATGCCAGGTATAAAGTCTCTACACTCAAGAATTACTTCTTTAGCTCGGGATTATCATCAGCATAATCTGTTAAGACTTCCCCGAATTAGCCTAGTTTTCACCATACAATCACTTGTATGGGCTGCAATTTATGATTCTTTGAAAATCAAAGTCTACAGTCTGCCGCCTTTAGCCACTCGGCCACCTACCCATATTTAGTTATAAAAAAATTTTGCGTTGGTGCTCCCTCAAGGATTCGAACCTTGGACCCACCGGTTATGAGCCGGTTGCTCTGACCAACTGAGCTAAGGGAGCATTTGTTCAACGCGAAATTTATTATAAGATATTTTTCGCGTTCTGTCAATACAAAATTTCAATTTTTTTAATTTTTTTAAAAATTATTTTCTAACATATGTTATATACTCGTAATCGTAAGGGTTTTCGTCATTTTTTAATCCCTTTTCTTTTGAAATTTCTTTCCATTCTGTTTCTTTTATTTCTGGGAAATATACATCTCCCTCAAAATCATGATTTATTTTTGTTATATATAATTTATTCACATAAGGCATTAGTAATTTATATATTGTTGCTCCACCTATCACAAAGTTTTCTTCGCCTGAATTTATATATTTATCTAATTTTGATATATCATCTAAAATCTCTACATTTTCATTGTCTATATCCATTTCCATATCATTGCATAATATAATATGTTTTCTATTTGGTAAAACTCTACCTAATGATTCAAATGTTTTTCTTCCCATTATTATATTTTTTCCTGTTGTAATTTGTTTAAATCTCTTTAAGTCTTCTGGTAAATGCCAAATTAGTTTATTATCTTTTCCTATTACATTATTATTTGCTATTGCAACTATTGTACTTAGCATTATATTTATCTTCCTTTCTCTTTTTATTTATACTGCTACATCCATTTTTATTTTTCCTAAATGCTTGTAATCTATTAGTTCTATGTCTTCTGGTTTAAAATCATAAAAGTCTTTTATTTCTGGATTTATCCAAAGTTTTGGTGCTGGATATGCTTTATCCCTTCTTGATAATTGTTCTTTCATGCCTTCTACTTGATTTTCATATATATGTGCATTACTTATACATACTGTAAGTAAGCCTGGTTTTAAATCTGTTACTTGTGCTAACAAATGAACAAATACAGCATATTGTGTTACATTAAACGGATGTCCTAAAGGAATATCATTTGATCTTATTGTAAGCATACAGTTTAATTTTCCATCTGTTACATCCCAGCAACTGTTAAACACACATGGATATAGAGCTCCTGTATCTAAATATGGTATTTGCCAAAGATTTAGTACCATTCTTCTATCTTGTGGATTTGTTTTTAATTGATGTATTAATTTATCTACTTGATTAAATTTCTTTACAACCCATCCATAAGCTGTTCCTATTGTTCCATCTTCCATTTCCCATTCGTCCCATATATGAACATTTTGCTCATGTAAATCACTAATTTTATTAGATTGTTTTTGAAAGATCCATAGCAATTCTTTTATTGCTGCTTTATATGCAACATATTTTGTTGTAAGTATAGGAAATTCTTCTTGCAAATTGAATTGCAAAATTTGGTGTGGTAACTTGTATGTAGCTATTCCTGTTCTGTTTTGATCATAATATCCATCTTTTAAAATTCTTTCTACCAAATCTAGGTATTGTTCATCATATTTACTCATATCTTCCTCCATATATTATCTTGCAAAAAATAGAACGGAATAGCTTCCGTCCTATCTCATAATAGATTTATTTTTAATTTCTTTCTCCTCTACCTTCTGGAAGTGCTGGAACATCTAATACAACTCTTATTTTCATTACATATGATATTGCTCTTACTAATTTGCTATTTTTAATTCTTTCCCATAATGTTGGTTTTACTTCAAATCTTGTTTCTTCTATGAATGAATCTTCTACTATATCTTCTTTAACAGCTTCTACTTTTTCTTGTTTTACTGGTTCTTCCACTGGTGTAGGAATTCCTTTTAATGCTTCTGCTATTTCTATTCCTATGTAACTTAAAGCTTTTGATCTATCTTCTATTCTTTCCATATCTATTTCAATATGTAAATTTCCTTCTAGGTTTGAAATTCTAGCTCTTATTAATTTTAAAGCATCTTCATAGTTTGCTGGTTTTTTTGTTTTGCATTTTCCAATTATAGTTAAAGCTTCTATTACATCTTCTGACATAACATTGCTAATTTGTTTTACTTTTACTTTCCATTCTTTATCTTTATTTTGAACTGCTTCAAATACTGCTTTTAATTCATTTGCTTTTGCAATGTTATCTTCTCTTTGTCTTATTAGTTTTTCAATTTGTTTTGTGTTTTCTTCAAATTGGTTTGTAGCATATTCAACTAGTCCATATGAAGCTTTATATACACTTGCTGGGAAGTTTTTCTTTTTTGGATATTCTGTTAAATATGTTTTAATTGAATCTATTAAATCTTTAAAATAAGCATCCTCATCTAATTGAACGATTTGCTTCTTATTATTTGGATTTATCATTTTTTGAACTTTGTCAATATTTGATAAAATTTTTTCTTCTGTAATTATCATTTTCACGTTTACTATGCCTGGCTTATGAAAAAATAGCACCGTAAACTCACCCTCCTTTGTCCTATGTACTTTTATTGTTTATAATTATACATTCTTTGCGAAAAAACTACAATAGGATTTGCAAAATTTAATTTATCTATTTCGTTACAATTTTATTACATTAATATTACAAAAGTCAATATATTTTTTTATATTTTTTCTTTATTTTTGACCTTCGATTTTTGCTAATTCTTCGTGTCTTTTTATTTTTAATGTTGTAGTTTTTATAAGTTCTTCTTCTGAAACAATTATTTCTTTAATATACTTGTATGGTGGCATTGTTTTATTTACTTCTTTTATTTTTGACCATAACGCTTCTTTTATTTCTTCTTCTGTAGTTACGTTATATAATTCCTTCATCAAATCTTTATCATATACTATTTTTACACAAAGTTTTAAGTCGTCTTCGTTATTTTCTTCTGGTTTTCCATATATAAAAGATTCTTTTACGCCATCAATTCTATTTATTATACTCTCAATCTCTTCTGGATACACATTTTTACCATTCTTTAAAACTATTACACTCTTCTTTCTACCTGCCAAGAATAGAAATCCCTTTTTATCAATGTATCCTAAATCTCCTGTATGAAACCAACCTTTTTCAAATACTTCTTTATTTGCTTCATCATTTTGATAATATCCAAGCATTACACTTGGTCCTTTTACAATAACTTCTCCAATTCCATTTTCGTCTTTATTTATTATTTTTACTTTTAAACTAGGAAATACTTTTCCTACTGATCCTAATCTCTGAGCAAAATCTGTTCCTGCAGCTATAACTGGAGATGTTTCTGTTAATCCATAGCCTTGAACAATTCTGAAGCCTAATTCATTGAATCCTTTTTCTACTTCATAATCTAATGCTGCTCCACCATTTACCATAAGTCTTAGTTTTGGTCCTAACGATTCGTGAATTTCCTTGAACATTTTCTTTCTAAAATCTATCCCTACTTTTGAAAGCATTCCACTTAATTTCATTATTTTTTCTACTTCTGTTAGTTTCCCTTTTTTCTCAATTGACTTCATAACTCTTTTATAGATATTTTCATAAAGTGCTGGTACAGAAATCATTGCAGTAATCTCAAATTCTTTTATATTACTTGCAATATGTCTTATTCCTTCACAATATGCAATTGAAGCTCCTGTATACATAACATAAAGGAATCCAACTGTACATTCAAATGTGTGGTGCAATGGTAAGAATGATAATAAAGTATCCTTTTCATCAATTTTTAATACAGCTGCTATATCCATTAAATTTGAACATATATTTTTGTGTGATAGCATTACAGCTTTTGACATTGCTGTTGTTCCTGATGTAAATAGCATGCATGTCATTTCTTCATTATTAATTTTAGCATTTAAGAATTTTTTATTTCCTTTTTTTATTAATTCCATTCCTTTTTTTACAAGTTCATGTTCTGAATAGATACCATTTTCCATTTTTTCCAAGTCCATTGATATATAATATCTTAAATCTGTTGTTCTTCTTTGTTTTATATCTTGCATAACTTCATCATATTTACTTGAATAAAATATTGCTTCTACTCCCGAACGAATTATTAAACTTTCTAATTCATTTGCTGGCAAAGATTTATCTAGTGGTACAACAACTCCTGTTCCACAACATGTTGCTAAATATGCTAAACACCATTCATATCTATTTTCTGATATTATTGCAATTCTTTTCCCTTTTAAACCTAAATCTATTAATTTAGTCCCTAATGCGTTTACTTTTTCTATAAACTCTTTATATGTAATTACATCAAAAACTCCTGGCTCTTTTGTTTTATATTTGAAAGCAGGCTTATCACCAAATTTTTTTTCTGTTTTTTCTAACATATCTTTTAAATCTGTAATTTTTTCGAATGGATGTAGTTTTCCTTTTTTCTTTTTTTCTTTTTCTTCTGCTAGTTCTTCTATTTCCTCTATTTCCTCTTTTTTATATCCTTTTTCTTCAAAAAATTTTAACATTGTATTTAATATTTTACGTTTTTCTTTGTCCATAATTCTCTCCTACTTATATTTTTCTTATTTTCATAATATTATATATTATATTTATGAATTATTCAAGATTATATAAAGAAAAGCCCTACTAGCAATGCTAATAGGGCTCTGGGTTGTTATTACGTCAAAGAAGTATTTATCTCTACTTCCAGCCTTAATGTTTCTGTAGCACTCGAACGCAGCAGAAAACATAGTTGGCACTTTCAAGAAGTTTTTTTATACTTCTCATTTTCTTTATCTTCCATCATCATCATTACCAATAATAAATAATGGCATTTGCTTACTGTTAAATCTTAGTCTTTTTTTCTCCTCCTCAACATTTTTCTTGGACTTTTCTCCTGTTGTTTCTTCTATTAATGTTTTTACAGATCCACTTCCCTTTTTATCTGGTACATCTCCTAATTTATATTTAACCGGATTTAAGAATCCCATCTTCTTAAGAACTTGTCCTATTCTTAAATCATTCATTCCTCCTAATTGTTTTATTGCTAGTTTTGCTGCAACATTTGTTTTAAAATTTACTGTTCTTTCATATTCTATTTTTTCTTCTATATATTGTTCAAGATTTTCTCTTGTTATAGCAACTCCTCCATATTGACCAAACCTTTCTTGAAGTTCTCTTCTGATTTTTATTACTTGTTTAGCTTCTTCTTTTTTTAGAAACTCATTAGGAGTATAGTCTGTTCTAACAGCTTTCTCTATTAATTTTCTTGTTGTAACAGGAATAGCATTATATACATCTTCGCAAGCTCTTGCAAAGCTTTCTCCTTCTCTTTGTACATAACTATAATATTCTTTAAAATATTTTCTTCTTTGCATTAAAGCACATGGTATTTTGCCAACAAAATTTCTAACTTCTTGTTTTATTCCTTTTATTCTTTTTTGTTCATTTATTCCTACTTTAAATTTTTCTTTTGCATATTTGTCTTCATCTAATGTATCATTAAATCTCATTGCCTCTTTTACTTTTTCATCTTTTACCATTGCTAATATACTTTTGTCATAAAATTTATCTCTTATTAAGCCTGTTTTTACTGCTGTATTAGCATAGTATTTAACAGCTTTGTATACTGCTGATGGTAGTGAATCTGTTTGATATTTCTTTTTAGTATTAATAACATATTCTTTATAGTCCAAATCTCTTAGTCCGTTTTTTCCATATATTATATCAAGTACTCTTTCAGAAAATCCCATTGAGTTTCTCATTTTTTCCATTCTACTTTCTTCTTGTTTTTCTTTGCTCTTATTATCATTAGAATCTTCTTTTATTACAACTTCTTCTTCCATTACTTCTTGCATTTTTGCTTTGGAATTTTCTATATAGTCTTGTATCATCGCCTCTTGCATATCATCTAGAACTTCCTCTACAACAGAATTTCTCATTTTCAAACATTTTTGTGTGCATTCAATTATTTTATTTGCTTCTGCATCTATAAAGTTGTGATTTTCCTCATTAAAATAGTTTCTGCTTCTGTAATTTTCTACGAATTCACTCATTACTTCATTTAGTACTTTAACCATTTTTTTATCTTTCTTATTATAATTAAATGTATCGATTCCCGCTTCTTCTATTTTATTTAATAGTTCTTTTACTTCTCTAGTTGTTTTTTGTGTTTCTTCATTTTCTACATCCGATTCTTGTTCTCTTAATTTTTTTATTTGTATATTTCTTATATATTTTTTTGCTACATCTATTTTTTGCTCTCTAGAAGAATCTTTTGTCTCATCATAAAATAACAAATTTGCAACATTAACCAAGTATTCATCACTAAATTTTGTAATAATTCCCTCTCTAAATGCATCTTCCATATCAGATTTTAAGTATGCAATAACATCAGAAGGCTTTGCTATATTTCCTTCCAATGTTTCTACTTGGCATTTATAAATATTCTTTCTGTTTGAATTTGATACTTTATCTAATACTGCTTCTTTTATATTAGAATATTTTTTATGCTTTTTATTTGGATCTTTTAAATCCGATTTTGATACTTCTCCATCATGTCCTACAATTATATCAAAAAAGTACCATACCTCTTCTTTTAGTTTGTTTTTTAGTTCTGGATTATTTTTTGCTTCTGGTATAGCTTTTATAAATTTATCTATCATACCTTCACTAAGTACTACTTCTACACCTTCTGCATTGTGATGGAAAAAGCCCGTGTTTGATAAAAGTCCTATTTCATTAAGAGTTTCTTCTCCTTCATGTGCCCCAAAAGGATGTCCTGCATCATGTGCTAACATTCCTATATATGCAACAGTTTCATTTAACCCTAATTCTCTTGCTATTATCTTTGCAATCTCAGCAGCCTGTCTCATGTGAGTCCCTCTATTAACTGCATGAGAATCATTTGTAGCTTTCTGTTTTTTTGTTCTTGCCATTGGTTTTCCTGTTGCTCTTCTTACAAATTTAGCTCTTCTATCTATTACTGACACCAATCTATCTTCATAGTTATCGAAGGCAGTTTTTACTGCATATTTATTTTTCCAAACTTTATCCATAAAAATCCCCTCTTCATTAGTTATACTACATTATATTGTATCATATTTTTATATATTTTTCAATTTTCGACTTTTTTTACTAGTTCCATTCACAAATTGCTTTAATAGTGTTAAAATATGTATAGTTATATTTTAGAGGTGGATTTTATGAAAAATATTAATGGCTTTAATAAAGAAAGCAAATATGTATTAAAGCGGCAAAAAAATAATAAGAGATTTTCTTGAAAAGCGAGCTTTTTATATGACTCATTCAAAATTCGCTACATATATAGATCCTCAATATTTGCAAGTTTTTCAAGAAGAGCTTGTTGAATATTCAAAACCTTGGATTAGATTACAGCAAAAAAATATGAGTTCAGAAAAAGAACCTGGTCTTGAAGGACATGCAAACACAAGAATCTTGCATTCTTTAGATGTTGCTACTAATTCTTATATTGTAGCTAAAGAGCTTTTACTTAATGAAGACTTAGCATTTATCGGAGGGTTAATTCATGATATAGGTCATTTTGGTTATGCTCATGAGGGTGAATATATGTTATCTAATTATTTAGAAGATCAGCGGAATTTGTGAATTGCATCATAGTTCAATGGCACGAGTAACTCTTGAATTAGAAAACATTCAAGGAAAAGTGCTTAAAAGATTAGAAGAACTTAAAGGTAGACCTTTAAGAAAATCCGAACTTAAAAAATACAATTCTGTATATCTTACAATATCAGACATTGCTGTATGTCACAATGGTGAATCAAATACATCTGAAATACAAACAAATAGAGGGAAAACTGATGATGCTGTTGAACATGAATACAAAAATGCTTTTATTGAGAAAGGATTTGACAGAAAAATTAGAAGTAGATCTAAAGAAGGTTGTATTGTATTTTTTTGTGACCCTATATCGTATGTTGCAAAAGATTTTAGAGACGGCGTTATTAAAGGAGTGGTTGATGTAAATGATCCTGATTTTGAAAAACTTTTCCTCCAAATGGGTATCTCAAAAGAAACTCTTGATAGTTGGGCTTCAAATGGTAAAAAGAAGGACAAAATTTTAAGTAAAGTTGCACGTTTTCTTCGAGATGATCTTTCAAAGAATTCGGCTGAAATAGATGGTGCAAAAATGAGTTCTTCTGCTTCAGAATTAATGTATAAATTAAGGCAATTAGATTATGACAAAGCTGTTAAGCCTTCTTTAAGAAAATTAAATGATCTTTTGCCTAATGCAATTCATAAATTGATAGATATTTACTCTCAATTGTTGTTAAATTCAAATTCATCTAATTTATCTCTTTCTGATGATCAAAATTTTTACAGAAAGAAATTCTCAGATACCATTTCAAATTATCCTGAAAGTGTAAATGAAATTTATGAGGATATTGTAGAACAAGGAATTAATAGAAATGTAAAAAACGAAATCACTGAAATTATCTCTCGGCAAACCTACTTTTGGAAAAGACCATTTAATAACTACTAGGAGAAAAAGATTTGAAGAAGACATTGCTAAATTAAGAAGTGATAATAACTGTGCTATAACACCTGATGTAGAAAAAAAATATATAGAAAGAATTCTTGCTGAAATAGACTTAACTCCACAAAAAAGCATGGATTTGTTTGAAAAAAGGCTACGCAAAAAATATCCAGATGCTACTAAAGAAGAACTAGAAAGTCTAAAAAAGAAAGAATCATATTTAAGATTAGAGACTCGTGAAGAATGCCTTGCAAAATTAAAGACAACACTATATATAGGAGAAGCCACAAATGATTATATTTTAAAATTGCTTACAACAGAAAATTTATTAGATAAACAAGATTTGGTAAATTCTCGTTATGTTTCTGGCGGAGATCCTACTACTGCTTCAATAGCTGCTACAGAGAAAATTCAGAAACTAGAAAAAGAAGAAGCTTCAAGATAAAAAAATAAAGTACTTGAATATTATTATCCAAGTACTTTATTTTTTATTATATTTTTGAAAATATTGTCTGAATCTAATCCATATTCTTTTTCTAGTTCTTCTACACTTCCGTGTTTTATAAAACAATCATTATATCCAAATCTCTTTGTTTTTATATTTTCTAGTTTGCTATCATTAATTGCTTCTATAACAGCTGTTCCGAAGGCCTCCTTCTATTAATCCATCCTCTATTGTTACAGCATTCTTAGTTTTTTCTACTGATTTTAATATTGTTTCTTTATCTAATGGTTTCAAAAACCTTGCATTTACTATCTCCGCATCAATATTTTTTTTAGCTAAAATTTCAGCAACTGTTTGTGCCCTTTCTACCATTTTCCCTATTGCTATTATACTTAAATCTTTTCCTTCTTTTATGATTTCTGATTTTCCAAGTTCTATATCATTATGTTGTTTAAAGCTTCCTTCTTCTCCTCCTCTTGGATATCTAATAATTACTGGTTTATTTAAGTTAACTGCAAATTCTAACATTTGTTCTAGTTCTTTAAAGTCCTTTGGTGCCATAACAACTAAATTTGGTATAGAGTTTAAAAAACATAAATCAAATACACCCTGGTGTGTTTCTCCATCTGCTCCAACAATTCCAGCTCTATCAACACATATAGTTACAGGTATTTGTTCTAATGCAATATCATGAATAAGTTGATCATATCCTCTTTGTAAAAAAGATGAGTATACTGCAAATACCGGTTTTAAACCTGATGCAGCCATTCCTGCAATCATACCCACTGCATGTTGTTCTGCAATTCCAACATCAAAGAATCTACTAGGAAACTTATTTGCAAATTCTTTTAATCCTGTTCCATCTTTCATTGCAGCTGTTACAGCAACTATTTTATCATCTTTTGAAGCTAGCTCAACTAATTTATCTCCAAACACTTTTGAATAATCTTTTTTTGGTTTTGCTATTTTCTCTCCTGTTTTTATATCAAAGCTAGAAATTCCATGAAATTTATCTGGCGTTTCTTCTGCAAACTTATACCCTTTTCCTTTTTTAGTTATTACATGAATTAAAATAGGTCCTTCTAGATGTTTGCTCTGTTTTAAAATTTTTTCTAGTTCTTCTATGTTATGTCCATCTACTGGTCCTAGATATGTAAATCCTATATCTTCAAAATACATATTAGGAATAACCAACTGTTTTATGCTTCTTTTTATATTGTGAGCTAACGAAACTATTGGTTTTCCTATTAAAGGCGCTTTGTTAAAAAATCTTTTTATACAGTTATTTGACCTTTTATATGTTTTTTTAATTCTAATTTTAGTAAGTAATGCTGGAACTCCTCCTACATTTTTAGATATACTCATTTCATTATCATTTAATATTACTGTTATATTAGAATTACTACTTCCGGCATCATTTAGAGCTTCCATAGCCATTCCGCCTGTTAGTGACCCATCACCTATTACAGCTATTACATGATTGTTTTTATTTTCCAAAGCATTTGCTCTTGCCATTCCTAATGCCACTGATATTGATGTACTGCTATGTCCTGTGTCAAAACTATCATATTCAGATTCCGATATTTTTGGAAATCCGTGATATGCCACCAAATTTTCTTAAAGTTTGCATCTGTTCTTTTCTTCCTGTTAAAATTTTATGAACATAGCTTTGATGTCCTACATCCCATACTATTTTGTCTTGTGGTAAGTCAAAAACGCTATGAAGTGCAATTGTAAGTTCTACAACGCCCAAATTAGAAGCTAAATGTCCTCCATTTTTAGATACCACTTCTAGTATATATTCTCTTATTTCTTCTGCTAGTTTGTTTTTTTCTAATAAATTTAATTTTTTCAAATCGTCAGGTTTATTTATTCTGTCTAAAATTTTTTCCATTATTTCTATCATTCCTTGTTTATCTTATTTTATTATTGAATTGTATCATTTTATTTTAGTTTTATCAACTCTTATAAAATCAATATAATAGCAAAAAGAGCTAATAATAAGTTAATATTAGCTCTTTCTTTTAATACTTTATTCTTTTTTGTTAAGTTTATTCCATATTATAAACAGTATTAATGTAACAGCATCCAATACTGTGCACATCCATACCATTATATCTCCGGTTACTATTGAAATTATTAAATTCAATAGTGTTGCCATAATGAAAAAGCCCAACATCACGCTAAAAACAAAGTCCTTTTTGCTCATTACCTTTTCCTCCTGAAAAAATTCTTTTTAATTCTTATGTCTATATATCAACCTGAAAACAGGATTATAAAAATTAAGCAGGATTTATTATAGTACCATTTTGTATTGTTGTCAATTATTTTTTATGGAAATTTCTGACCAGTTGAAACTTGGCAGCCTCCTTTTCGATTCCACAGCTCAAAAAAAATTAGCACAGCCTTCGCTGTGCTTTTGTGGTGCAACTATGAAACAGATATGCAAAAAATGTATGAAAGCGTTTCTTGGTAGTTTTTGTAGTTTGATTTATTGATTTTAATTTAGCATAAGTTTTGTGCTTTTTTTAAGAGCTTTTCTTTATAAAAAATAAGTTTTTAAAAAAATCACTATTATCTTTCCTCATCTATAATGTAACCTTTATAAGATCTATACTCTCTATTGTTTGGCAAGGTTAATTCTGTAAAAATAACACTTCCATCCTCAATTACATATTCCATTTCATACTCATTAAAAGGAATATCTTTTAATATTAAAATAACTTTGCAAAATTCTCTAAAATCTTTTGGGTCTTTTTTTTCTATTTCTAATTTACTTACATATGTCCTGTCAGCAAACACAGGAATAATTACTCTATTATTGATAATACCCTTTGTACGTTCTTCAAAATTTCTATATGTCTCTATAACAATACTATTTCTAAATTTCAATTTGGATATAGTCCCTATTATTTCAGGTTTTACGGTTTTATGTAATATTACATCATATTTATGTTTATTTTCCTCTATAAATTGCTGTATTTGGCTCAGATTTTTAACATTGTGAATTGATGGCAAAAATACATTTCTTCCTGTCCCCCCCTTAGGTGATAGCCTCACACTAATCCCGTCTTTCAATTCAGGACTATCAGCCGTTAGTGACATTGGATTAAGTATTTTTACAGTTGGTAAGCCAAATCTGTCTAATAATTCAATACCTTCTTTTTTATTCAATTTCATCTTGTAATCCAATCCCCATATAATTTATAGCTTCAATAAATGCCTCTCTAATTCCTCGCTCACTATTCATATTTATTGGTACTTCAGTATCTCTCCTACTTAGACATGGTTTTAATTTTAATTCTGAATTTACTCTTATATACATATAATCTATACATGAATCACATAACCTATTATCACATAAACTATGCATCACTGTTATATACCAATTATTCCAAAATAAATATTCTACAGACTTGCAATCAGATTTTACTACTTTATCACATTTATTTTTTAATTTTTTGATGATTTCATTAAATTTTTCTTTTGTATATGTTATAGGAAGTTCTTCAACTTTTGATGGTTCAACTAATCTCATACCTAAATCGTGTTCTTTACAAAAATTAATTATACTAGCATAATCATCTTCATTATATTTCTCATCAAATACAACACAATTTATTCTTACTTTTCCTTTAAACTTTTCTAATGTTTGCAACAAATTAGTATAAACCAAATTATAATTGCTAAAATTGCTTAAATATTTAAATTTTTCCACATCTAAAGTATTTAAACTTAAAGTTACAGCATTTACGTTATATCTGTTAAGTATTTCGATATTTTTCGAATTTAGCAAAGAAATATTGGTTGTTAAATCTATATATGGAATACTTATTTCTCTTAAATATTTTAATAATTCTTCCATGTAAGGATATAGTAAAGGTTCTCCTCCAGTTAGTTTTATATTTGTTATTCCAAATTCCTTTGCTATCTTTACTATTTTTTTTATATCCTGTATATTCAATACTCTTTTTTCTTTATCAATCTCACCTTCAGCAAAACAATATCTACATCTATAATTGCAATCTGTCGTTAAAACTATTCTTAAAGTTCCAGATGCTAAATTCTTCTTAGGATAGAATATATTATCTTTTATTATTCCATTTGACAATACCGTATTATCTGTTCCTATCATAACTATTTTGCCCTCCTTTGAAGGTAATGTAAGACATGAGTTGAATGATCAAATATTGGATTTGAAAACAACTCTTCTAATGGTTGTTCAAGCATATTTCCAACCTTTATAGAATCCTCATCATAAAATCCTTGCGAAATAACATCACACAAAGGAGTTAACAATACACATGAATGCATATATTCACTATAGTCGTATAATCTAATATTTCTATTCTCTTTCTGTTTACGATTTAAAATTTTGTTTTTAATTTGTTCCACTTCTTGTGCTGGTATAATTTCTTCATAATGTTCTTTTCCTCTACCCTGTGGAGTGAAAATTATGAATAAGTGCGAAAACAATCCCATATCTTTTGATAAATCCATCAGTTCATCAACATATTGTTTATTTGAATTATATATGAAACTGTTCAATCTCACTTTGCAATCACTTTTTTGTAGTTTTTGTATATTGGCAATAGTTTTTTTATAAACCTCTGCTTGTCTTTGTTTGTTATGTATTTGTTCTGGTCCATCTATACTAACCTGAACCAAGTCCGCAACTTTTAAACATTCAATATTTTCATCGTTTAGTAGAGTAGTATTTGTTGTAACTATAGTATTTATATTGTTTTTCTTTGCAACTTCAATTAATTGTTTTAAGTCTTTTCTAAGTAATGGTTCTCCACCCGTGAAATCCAATCTATTAATTTCAAGATTTCCCAGCTTTTCAATAACTTTAATCGCATCTTCTGTTGATAATCCATATTCCCCTTCTTTTCCTGACGCCGATAAACAATATTTGCAATTCAAGTTACATTTAGTTGTTATCTGCCAACATACTGATAATGGAGCGCTTAATTTTATATCATAAATATCTTTATCCGTATCGTATGTAATAAAAGCTTGTGTTGATTTTAACATTTTTTATTCCTCCCAACCATATGGTATATAAAATCCATCATCTTTAAAGATTTCTTTCACAAATGGTATGATATTAGTTGGTATATCATTTTTATCAGCCCATCTTATTTCATCACATTTATCTTTTTCGTTATTTTGCACCTCTCCCTGCCACTTACTACACTTTAGTATAAAGTCAATGTATGCATCATCTTTCACTTTTCTGTTGAACACTTTTTTTACTTCTAGATCTTCTTTTGCAATCTTAATGCCAAGTTCTTCATATGCTTCTCTTATCGCTGCATTTCTTACTTCTTCACCTTTTTCAACATGACCTCCAGGCAAAGAATATTTTTCATCTTCATAGCCAGTATTGTATCGTCTTGTTAGTAATATTTTATTATCTTTTGTCAATAATAGTAGTGCTGTAGTTGTAATTTTATTTCTCTGCTCCAAAATCATCACCTTTTTATTGTTTATTAATCTATTGTATGTAAAATTAAAAATTGTAAATAAACTTTTATAGTTTTATCATTTATAAATTGCAAATTCAATACATTTATACTTAAAACTATTTATTCTTATAGAAATCAAGTTGTGTATTGTATTACAAATTATTTATCTGAAACATATTTTATGCCTTTTATCAAAGGCCAAAATTCCATTTCTTTGGTTTCATCAGTTAAAATCCATCCATTTTCACTTAGTTCTGTAGTTCTTATTTTATAAGATTCTGGTATATCAATTATTTCTATTTCAGAATTATTATTTATTTTGAAGGAAATTTTTCCACTAACTTCTTGAGCGGGTGAATACTCTCCGCTTGCAGACGTTAATATACAATTAATTATATTGTTAGAAACAGTATATGTTCCTTGTATGTAATTTCCAAAATTCATATAAATAGTAAATTTATTATTATCTAAAAATGAAATTTCGTAATTACAATCTTTTGTTTCATTTCCAACCTCATTAAATTTTTCTCCTAATATATTTGAGTTGAATTGTATAATATAGTTTGATGGTTTAAATTCTGATATATTATTATTTGATTTATTTTTGTTAACTACGAATCCAAAATAATACACCAATGCTAATAAAATTACTAATATTAAAACTAAACATACAGTCGTTCCCAGGCTAAGTTTTGCAGATTTGTTTTTATCCATATTTTTCCCCCTTATATTTTTCAATTTGTTTATATAAACTTATCATATGTTTTACAATTATGCAAGGGAAAAAATATTCTTTTCGATTCCACAGTTCAAAAAAATTAGCACAGCCTTCGCTGTGCTTTGTGGTGGCTCGAAGTGGAATCGAACCACTGACACGGGGATTTTCAGTCCCCTGCTCTACCAACTGAGCTATCGAGCCAGCTATATATAATAAAAAAATGGCGACCCGGATCGGGCTCGAACCGACGACCTCTAGCGTGACAGGCTAGCGTTCTAACCAACTGAACTACCGGGCCAAAAAAATGGTGGGCGCAATAGGACTCGAACCTATGACCCCCTGCTTGTAAGGCAGATGCTCTACCAGCTGAGCTATGCGCCCATTTCTTAGGACGAAAATAAGTATACTAGATTTTAATTAATATGTCAATACTAAATTTCATTTTTTTTATTTTTTTTGAAATTTTTTTATACAAATTGGAATTTGTTTAGTTCCGGATGAATTCAGGACAGTCCCCAAAATCCCCAGATTTGGTGATTTTAAGGGACAGTCCCTAGAATTCCCCCTCACACAAATTCCAATTTATTGTTGTGATAATCCATATAAACTCATAAACCAAGAATTTATATCAAAAGATTTATGTGTTTCTGGTTCTCCATAATTTACTCCAAATGTTTCTACTGTCATATTTTTTATTACAGGTGCATTTACTGGTGTAGTAGTTGTTGATGTTTCTCCTGTTTGTTCATCAGTTTTTGTTTGTGTTTCTATTTTTGTTAGTTTGTCAACAACATCCATTCCTTCTATAACTTTACCAAATGCTGTATAATATCCATCATATTCTTTTTGGTCTTGTGCCATTATGAAGAATTGTGCATATCCTGAATTATATCCTTTTGCTGTTAAGCTAGAATCCATAGATGCATAATATGAATAATCTTGTCTTGCTAATCCTACTGTTCCTCTCTCAAAGCTTAATGTATTTTCTTTATATCCATTTTTAGAAAATTCTCCATTTATACTATATTCTGTAGTACCTGTGCCATCTCCTTGTTTATCTCCACCTTGTATTAAGCTTTCTTGTATTCTGTGGAATGTTAGTCCATTATAATACCCTTCATTTATTAATTTAATAAAGTTTTTTACTGTATTTGGTGCCATATCTGGATATAATTCCATTTTTATTGTTCCATATCCTTCTACTTCCATAGAAACTATTGGTCTTTGTAATTTATATGTTGCCTTTTGATAATATCCATATGCTAAAAAGCTTCCTAATATAATTACTATAATTAATGCTGCTATACTATAAGTTAACTTGTTTTTCATCTATATTTCCTCCTTATTGCTCATAAACATATATTATATCATTTTTATTTATATTTGTTAAAAATGTATCTATGCCTTTTCCTTCCGGATTTGGAGCCGTTACTTTTAGCCAGAATCCAGTAAGCTTAATTCCATTGGGTGAAAACTCTTCAGGCACAGTCCAATTATTGTCCATTTTTGTATTATCTTCAAATATATTCGAATTTCCTTTTATGAACTTAATTTTATTTGTTGAATTGTTTTTTGCATATCGTGGAATCCAAACAAAAATATCCTTATTTTCATTCTTTGCATATGCAAATTGAGCATCATTTGAATAATCATACCATATATCTTTTTCAGATTCTTCTTCAAATGCATAAATTGTTTCATATTTTTCGTTTATTGTTTTTTTCTCTTTCAATTTGACCCAATTGTCTTTAATCATTGGTGGGTTTGCAATTTTAATGGTAAATTTTTCTTCAGTTTCATTTCCGGCATTGTCTATTACCTTTATACTATAGTCACCGGCTTCTGAAATTAGAATTTCATTTGGATTCGTTTGTTTTAAATAAGTATACTCAGCTCCATTCGAGTTTTTTTTGCCTAATTCATATTTCAATGTATCTAATTTTAATTCTGTTTTTAATTCTGTCCCGTCTGTATTATCTTTTTCTATTCTTTTCACTTCTTCTATTTTTATTACCCAAGATAAATCTTGCAAAATTTTAGAATACTCAACAGATAGTGTTGTATTAGGCTTTACATATTGAGTTAACTTTTCCCCTTTTGGCAGTTTGTATTGAGTATAATATATTGTACCTCCATATTCAAATCCTACTGTGCTTATAACTTCTCTAGTTTTGAAATTTATAATTATGCCCTCATCTATATTATCTAGACTTAATTGTGTACTTAACTGCTCTTTTGAAAAGTATCTTACATAGTTACTATAGTCATCTTCAGTTGGTGATAATATTTCTCCATTAGCTACTGCATTATTTATTGTTTGCTTTTGTTCATCTGTTAATATTGTTCCATATCCTTCAAGAGTAAAACCATCTTCTTGAACTTTTTCGTCCACTTTTGTTTGAATTAATTTCATTTGTGATACAAATTTTATTTGTTCAGCTTTATCATAAGATTCAATTCCTGTATATGTTGCCACAGATGCTAATATTAAAAGCATAATAACTGTTATTACTAATGCTATTATAGTAATACCTTTTTGTGAGTTTTTATTTTTCAAATTTTTCACCTCTTTAAATCATTAAATTATCAAATACAAATTGTTCTTGCATTCTCCTTAATGATTGCTTAATCGTTCGTGCTCTAACTTCTCCTATTCCTTCTACTTCATCCAACTTATCTACATCTGCAAGTAAAATATGTTGGAAAGACTTAAATGTTTTTACTAAATTTGTAACAATACTATTAGGCATTCTTGGTATTTTATTTAAAATTCTATATCCTCTTGGATATACAGCAACTTCTTCATAGTTGTCGAATTGTTCATAACCTAAAAATCTAGCAATAATTTCTGATTGTATCAATTCATTTTGTGAACATAATCGTATGTTTTGTAATATTTTTTCTGGTAATAATCTTCTACTTGGTGCTATATAGTCTTTTATAATTAATAATTCTTCTTGTGGTAAATCTTCTATTAATTCTTCTAATTGCATTTTTACTAGAACACCATCTGCTCCTAATTCATATATTGAACGTTTTACTTGTTCTGCAACTCTGTTTACCATTTCAGCTCTCTGTATGCATGTAATTACATTGTCAAGAGTAACAATATCATTAAATTCATATTCATTTAATACTCTTAGTTTTGTATCAAAGACTCTTTTATAGTTTTCTAAAGTTTGAAGTGCTTGATTTGCTTTTGTTACTATTTTACTACTGTCCTCTATTGTATATCTAAAGTCTCCTTTAAATACTGTTATTATATTTCTTCTTTGAGATATACTCACAACAAGCTCTCCTGTTTGCTTTGCTGTACGTTCTGCAGTTCTATGTCTTGTTCCTGTTTCTTGTGTTAATATTTTTGGTGATGGTATTATTTGTGTATTTGCTAAAAGAATTCGTTTCAAATCTTTGCTTAATACTATTGCTCCATCCATTTTAGCAAGCTCATATAATCTAGCAGGAGTATATTCCTCATCAATTCTAAAGCCTCCATCTACTAAATCTAAGACTTCTTTTGTATCTCCTATTATAATTAAAGCACCTGTTTTTGCTTTTAATATGTTGTCTAGGCCTTCTCTAAATAAAGTACCTGGAGCTATAATCTTAAGTATATTGATTAGTTCTTCATCATTTTTTGTTTTCTCTGCCAAACTATCACCTCTTTAATTCTAAGCATCTCATCGCTTCCGAAATATTTTGCACACCTATTATATCTAATTTGTATGTATCTTTCAATAGTTTTTTATTGCTTTCTGGAATTATACATTTTTTAAATCCTAGTTTTTCTGCTTCTTTTATTCTTTTTTCTATTTGATTTACGCTTCTTACTTCTCCTGTTAGTCCAACTTCTCCTATTGCAATTACATCATTTGGTATTGGTATATTTTTGAAACTAGAACTTACTGCAAGAATTATGCCTAAATCTAAAGCTGGTTCATTTATTTTTATTCCTCCAACTATATTTAAATATACATCTTGATTTCCAAGTGGCAGTCCTGTTCTTTTTTCTAATACTGCAATTAATAATGTTAATCTATTATAATCTATACCATTCGCAGTTCTCCTTGGCATTCCAAATACACTTGTAGCCGTTAATGCTTGTAATTCTACAAGTATTGGTCTTGTACCTTCTATGCTTGCTACAACAATTGAGCCTGCTACATTTTCATTTTTCTCTGATAATAGTACAGATGAGGGATTGTCAATTTCGCACATACCTATATCATTCATCTCAAACATTCCAATTTCATTTGTTGAACCAAATCTGTTTTTTACTCCTCTTAAAATTCTATAAGCAAAATATCTTTCTCCTTCTAGGTATAGAACTGTATCGACCATATGCTCTAAAACTCTTGGCCCAGCTATATTACCATCTTTTGTAACATGTCCAATTATTATTGTTGTAATTTCTTCCTGTTTACACATTTTCATTATTCTTGCTGTTATCTCTCTTACTTGGCTAACGCTACCAGGTCCTGAAGTTATTTCATCTGAATACATTGTTTGTATAGAATCTATTATAACCAATTTTGGATTTGTTTTTAATATTGCATCTTCTATTACATCTATATCTGTTTCTCCTAAAAATACAATATCATTGTTTTTTATTCCTAATCTATCTGCCCTTATTTTTATTTGTTGAGCAGACTCTTCTCCTGATACATATAAAACTTGTCCTTCCCCTTTAATTTTATCGCATATTTGCAGAATTAAAGTAGACTTACCAATACCAGGTTCTCCTCCAAGTAAAGTTAGGGAGCCTTTAACAAGTCCCCCTCCTAATACTCTATCTAGTTCATCAAATCCTGTTTTTGTTCTAACGATATCTTGTTTCTTTACATCGTCTAATTTTACTGTTGTCGCTGTTTTTTTGCTAGCTGATTTTCCACTAGATTTTAAATTAATTTTTTCTTCATAACAAGTATTCCATTCATTGCATGCTGGACATCTTCCAAACCATTTAGAAGATTCATTTCCACAATTGCTACAAACAAATACTGTACTTGGTTTTGCCATACAATTCTCCTTTAATTAAAATATTAATCACATTTCTAAACAAATCAAAATTAATAGATTGTGCATTTTGCCAAGATACTGATTTTCATTTTTTTTATTTGTATAGTTTTTGCAATACATCAATAAACATCGCATGTGACCATCCTAATCCTATTACCCATTTTGCTTGCATTGTGCTATTGTCTATTTGTTCTGCCAAATATCCATGTTCTGTTGCTGTTTTTACAACAAACTCAAAACATTCTCTTGCTTTCTTTTTATTTCCTGCTTCTAAGCAATATTCTGCCATCCATAAGTTTGCTATTACCCATGGATTTCCTCCCGCATAGTTATCTCCTTCATATCTTAAATAGCCACCTGTATATGTTCTTAATGTTAGTTCTATTCTTTCTAATGTGTTTAGCATTTTCTTTTCTTTTGCTGCTATTACTTTAAATGGTGTAACTAATCCTAGTAAACTTATATCCATTTTTTGATCTTTATTTCTTATAAATGTTTTTTTGTTGTTATCATATAAATTTTTTAATATGTAGTTTTTAATTTCTACTAGATATTTTCTTAATATTTGTAATTCTTTTTCAATTTTTTCTATTTTTAATCTATTTTTTTCGAACTCTGGTTTTACTATTTCATATATTTTTATCATTGCATCAAAACTTGAAAAGATTGTTGCAAGTGAATATGTGTGTATTCCCTCGTTTTCTTCCCACAAATCATAGCTTTTATATTCTTCTTCTTTTTCATCTAAAACATTTTGTACATATTTCTTTAAGAATTTTATAGCACTTTCACTCATTCTTAACGTGTCTTTTAAGAATTTGGTGTTTTTTGTATGTCCATAATGATTATAAATTCCATATACTACGCTTGCTGTTTCATCTATTTGATATCCCCAGCAAGGAGCTAAACTTCCATCTGTATAAAATCTTTGCTCCCACATTCCATTTTTGCTTTGTGTCATTTTGCAAAATGTTTTGTAGTATTTTTCTGTTTCTTTTGTCATTCCTAATATATCTAATGAATTTGTTATAAATATTGCATCTCTTGGCCAACAATAAGAGTATCTTCCGCATTTTGTACGGTTTTCATCTATCTCTACTGCTGCTGATATTCCTCCTGTTAGTTCGTTTGTAAGTAATGGATAAAGTAATATTGTTCTTTTATATATTTTTTCTAGTTTTTTCATGTATTTAGTATTAGATTCTGGAAGTTTTATTGTATCATGTTCTTTTACATATTTTTCCCAATGTTTCTTTGCTTTGTCTAATTCCTTTTTTACATCTATATTTTTTGCTTCTGCAATTTTTGTTTCTATTTCTTTTATTGATGAACCTTGAGAAACTGTTATATATATATCTAATTCTTTTTCTTCATTTGGTTTTAATGTTCCTAAGTCATAGCAAATACTTGAATCATTTGACATTCCTATATAATCTTTATCCCAAATTACACCGTTTTCTATGTTAGCTTCATTATTATTTATTTGTGAAGCTTTTACTTTATTATTTGAACAAATAGAAAATGTATAATCATGCATGTATTGAACTAGGCTATCATTAACATAGTAGCCACTTGCTTGATTGTTATCATTTGTAAGTAAAGCAGAATGTATTATAAAGCTTACATTTAAATCTATATTGTTTTGGTTTTTGAATTTATATTTTTTTACAATTACATTTTTATTTATACATACAAAATCTGTTTGTAAAATATTTAATTCAAAATATGTATTTAATATTTTTGTGTTTAATATATTTGTATTTTCTGTAAAATATTGCTCATATTGATTATTTATGTCATCATGTAAATAAATCATGTTTGAATCATTTATTTTTACTCCTGTATGAAAATAATCTACAAATTGCCTGTAATCCGTGTTTGGGTAAAATACTCTCAATAATTCTCCTTTTTTTGTATAACTTGCTGTTATTTCTTTATTACCTATAATTGCATCATTATAATATTTTTCCATTTGTATCTCCTTCAAAATTATTCAGGGCAGACAAAGGTTCTGCCCCTACGTTTATTGTAATTATGAAATTGTTTTTACTATTTGTTGTTCTAATTCTTTTATCTTTTCGTTTATTGCCATTATTTCTTCGTCTTTTTTATCCTCATCAAATATATCTTCTTTTATCATAGAACTCATGTCTTCTAATTCTTCTTTTAATGTAGATAATCTATCTATTACTTCTAATCTTAAATATCTATGTTTATCATACATATTAACTTTTGATTCTACTGATATTTTATCATCTAGTTTATAGTCTTCACCATAATCTGGTATGGTTACTGGTATTTCTGTTGTTTCCATTAGTTTTTGTTTTAATATCTTTTGTCCTTCTGGTTCTCCATGTACTAAGAATATGTGCTTTGGTTTTGTTATAAATGAATATACAAAGTTTAAAAGTCCTTCTTGGTCTGCGTGTCCTGAATATCCTTCTATGTACTCTATTCTAGCATTTACAGCTACTTCTTCTCCAAATATTTTTACTTTCTTTTCTCCTGCAACAAGCTTTGCTCCCAATGTTCCTGGTGCTTGATAACCAACAAATAATATTGTGCTATTTGGATTCCATAAATTATGTTTTAAGTGATGTTTTATTCTTCCTACTTCGCACATACCACTAGCTGATATTATTATTGATGGTGTTTTATTTTCATTCAATGCTTTTGATTCTTCTGCTGTTTGTGTAAATTGTAGCCCTGGGAACTCTAATGGATTATCTCCACTTTCTATTTGTTTTCTTACATCCTCATCAAATAATTCTGTATTTTGTCTAAATATTTGTGTTGCAGATATTGCAAGTGGGCTATCTACATATACTGGCACTTTCATTAATTTATCATATTTTTCTAAGAATTCCTTATCTGTTCTATGTTCTTTTAAATTGTTTAACTCATACAAAATTTCTTGTGTTCTTCCTACTGCAAATGATGGTATTACAACATTTCCACCTTTATCTAATGTTTCTGCTACTATATTCAAAAACATTTCTGCTTTTTGGTCGTTCCTTATATGAAGTCTTCCTCCATATGTTGATTCCATAACTAAGTAATCTGCTGTTTCTATCATTGTTGGAGAATCTAAAAGTGGCATATCACTGTTGCCTAAGTCACCTGAGAATACTACTTTCTTTTCTTCTCCATTTTCATTTACCCATATTTCAATAATACTAGACCCAAGCATGTGTCCTGCATCATTAAATCTAACATGTATTTCTGGTGATAACTCAATTATTTCATCATATTTTACTGGTTTAAATATTTTTAAACAATCTATTGCATCTTGTGCTGTATATAGTGGTGGTAGTTCTGGAAGTCCTTTTCTTTTTCTTTTTCTGTTTTGCCACTCATTTTCTTGTTCTTGAATGTGTCCACTATCTGGAAGCATTATTGAACATAAATCACATGTTGCTTTTGTTGCAATTACTGGATTTCTATATCCTTCTACATATAATTTTGGAATTCTTCCAGAGTGATCTATATGTGCATGTGTAAGTAATAGATAATCTATGTCACTTACGTTGTATGCAAAGTCCTCATAATTTTCCCTTTCTTCTGCTGCTTTTCCTTGATAAAGTCCACAGTCAATTAAAATTCTTTTTCCTGCTCCTTCTAATAAAAAGTTTGAACCTGTAACAGTTTTTGTTGCTCCTAAAAAAGTAATATTCATAAACTTCGCTCCTTCATATAAATAATTTAGTTTTTTTATTTAATTTTATATTAAAATCTTCATTAGTTTCATATTGTAAGATTCCCGCTATTGCATTATCGTCATATACCTTTAAAATGAATTTATCATTGTTTTTTTGAGCTTCTAAAATCATATCTTCTAAATCAATTATTCTATATTTTAATATGTCTGATGTTATTTCATAATTTTTCTCAACGTTATTACATAATATATTTATTGCTCGTAAATTGCAAGCTTTTGTTATTAAATATTTTTCTGTTCTTTTAATTTCTGTTTTTAAATCTTTAATATCTTTTATTTCTTCTGTTTTATTTATTGGTATTAGCTTATAATATCTAAACACATATATTTTTTCTATAATTTCTTTTTTATTTTCTATATTTTTTAGTGTTTTGTTAAATGCTTTCAAAAAGCTCTTTTGTAAGTTTATTAATTCATTAAATATTTTTTCTTCATTGTACTGATTTAAGTCTAATTCTTCAAATAGCTTAACATTTTCATTTAATTTTAACTTCATTTGAACATAGGTAAATGGTTCCATTAATTTACTACATTTTTTTAATTTTATTAATAATTTTTCTCTTCTGTTTTGAAGTAATTCCGTATATTCGCTAAGGCTAAATATCTTTTTTTCTCTTCTTAAATTTCCTTGCATAAATTCTTTTCTTAGTATTTGAGTGTCATTCATTATTTCGTCAATTCTTTTTATTTCTTTACCTATTTTTTTCTTTTCAGTGTCTAATTCTTGCAAATATTGTTCTTTGTTACTTATTTTCTCTAAGTCTTTTTTCATTATATTTTCTATTTTTATAAAGTCTTTTAATTTTTTATTATCACTCTTTATTTCTTCTAGAATGCTTATTTTATATATATCATTCAAAATTTTTTGAGCTAATTCTTCTCCGTAATTTAATTTTAGCTTTAATTCTAATTCTTCTATAAAATCTAATTCTTTACTTTTATTTATTTGTTCTTGCAAGAATTCATTTCCAACTAATATTTTTATATTTTGATATACTATGTTGCATATATAGTTTTCGATTTCTTCTGTCACTACATTCCACGACCATCCATCAAAATCTCTTACTATTTCTTCTTCATCAACTATTTTGCCTTTGCTTAGTAATTTTTCTAATGGTCTCTTTAAAAAACCGTATTTTGCTTTAATACTCACTCTATTTTTTATTAAATTATACAGTCCATAGCAAACTGTTTTTTCATTAGGATATGAAATTATTTTATTTTCTTCTGCAATAAACTTTTTATCTCCTAATTTGGTTTCTTCATTCAACCTTGGTTTTACTAGTTCTATCTCATCACAGTCTTCTTTTATTATTTTTAGCATTTCTTCTAGCATATCTTTTTTGCTATTTGTGTAAACTTTTACTTTGTTATAATCATCATATGCTGTTTCCATTTTATACAAAATATTAAGAAGGATATTTTTAGTACCTTCAGAAAAAGATTTTTTTTCTAATATTTTTTCTAACTCATTATTATAGTCTCTTATATTTAATTTAGAAAAAATCTCTTCTCTTCCCAAGATACTTATACCCTTCTTTCGTTAATATTTATTCTTCTGATTCTGTCTCTGGTCCTACAGGTTTTGCCATTTTCAATTCTTGCCATTGTTCTTTTGAAACTAATACTTGTCTAGGTTTACTTCCTTCATATCCAGAAATTATTCCTCTTGCCTCCATTTGGTCTATAATTCTTCCTGCTCTCGCATATCCTACTTTAAATCTTCTTTGAATAAATGATGCTGATGCTTGTCCTAAGTCAACAACTGTATCAATTGCCTCCATTAAAAATGGATCTGTTTCATCATCATCTTGTTCATCTAGTTCTTTATCTGTGCTATTTGCTCTTTCTATTTTTTCCAATACATCTTCACTATATGTAGGTCCACCGTTTTCCTTTAAAAAACTTACTATTTTTTCTACTTCGCTGTCAGATACAAATGCTCCCTGAATTCTTATTGGTTTTAAAACTCCTGTTGGGAAAAATAGCATATCTCCTTTTCCAAGTAGCTTTTCTGCTCCCGCAGAATCCAAAATAGTTCTTGAATCTACTTGTGATGTTACTGCGAAAGAAATTCTACTTGCTATGTTTGCTTTAATAATACCTGTAATTACATCTACAGAAGGTCTTTGTGTTGCAATTACTAAATGCATTCCAGCCGCCCTTGCCATTTGTGCTAATCTACATATAGCATCTTCTACATCATTTTTTGCCACCATCATTAAATCTGCAAGCTCATCTATTATTATTACTATTTGTGGCAACTTTCCTTCTGCTCCCTCTTTTTCTAGAGCCTCATTATATCCTGCTATATCTCTAACATTTTTTTCTGCAAACAAGTGATATCTATTTACCATTTCTTGAACAGCCCAAGCAAGTGCTCCTGCTGCTTTTTTAGGGTCTGTTACAACTGGTATTAATAAGTGTGGTATTCCATTATATACAGAAAGTTCAACAACTTTTGGGTCAACCATTACAAGTTTTACTTCACTTGGTTTAGCTTTATATATTATACTTGTAATTAATGTATTTATGCAAACACTCTTACCAGATCCAGTACTTCCTGCTATTAAAACGTGTGGCATTTTTGCTATATCTGTAACGATTGCTTCTCCTGCTGCATTTTTTCCTAGTGCAAATGATAGTTTAGATTTTGCATTTTTAAACTCGTTGCTATCTATAATATCTCTTAAATGTACAACTTCTTTTTCCTTATTTGGTATTTCTATCCCTACTGCTTGTTTCCCTGGAATTGGTGCTTCAATTCTTATTGTTTCTGCTGCAAGGCTAAGTGCAATGTCATCTGCCAAATTTGCTATTTTGCTAACTCTAACTCCTTCTGCTGGTTTTAATTCATATCTTGTTATTGTTGGTCCAACAGACACATTTTCTACTTTTGCAGATACTCCAAAACTATATAGAGTTTTTTGTAATTTATTTGCTGTATCTGTTACAGCCTTTTTTCCCATTTTTGTTGCAGTTTTACCAGGTGTTAGAAATTCTACCGGTGGGAATTCATAATTTTCATCTTCAACAGTTAGAGCATGCTCTAGTGTTAAAATTTCTTTTGATTTATCTTCTTTTATTTCTTCTTGTTTTTTAAATAATGATGTTTGTTCTTCATTATTATTTGCCATTTTTATATTTATTTGATCTTCTGTTACTATATTATCTTCTGGCATTATTTTTGATTTTTTCTTTTTTTCTTCTTTTTCTTTTGGAATTACTTCTTTATCTGCTCTTAGTTTCCTTTGTTCTATTCTTTGCGCTTTTGCTTCTTGTTTCTTTTCGTTTCTAGTTTCAATATATTCTTTTAATAATTCAGCTGGCTTTATTCCAAATAAAAAGATTGAATCTATTATAGCTATTCCTATTGCAATTATTACTGTTCCAATTTTTCCAACTAAGTTTATTAATCCTATTGCACAAATTGCTCCTACTGCTCCACCGCCAATATTTTTACTACCATTATAGTATGCTTGTTTAATAGCTTCTTCGAAGCCATTTGCCGTGCTAAGTTTTCCTTGTGAAATCTGAATTACTGTAATAATTGTTGTAATACATAATAAAAAAACTGCATATTGCAATATTTTTTTCATAAAATTGTCTTTATCTTCATCGCATGCCAAAAAAATAGCAATTGCAAATGTTCCTACTGGAATAATGTATTTTATCCAACCCATTATTCCCCCTAAAATTGGGCTTAATGTTTGCCCTATATATCCAGCTTTTGTGTATATTAATATTGTTAGTAAAATGCTTGCAATAATTAATGTAACAACTTGTAAATCTAACATTGTTCTGTTTTTCTTTTTACTTCTTTTTCCTCTTGACATATTTTCTCCTTTTATTAATTGGACTCTCTATAAATTGGAATTTGTGTGAGGGGAATTCTAGGGACTGTCCCTTAAAATCACCAAACCTGGGGATTTTGGGGGCTGTCCTGAATTCATCCGGAACTAAACAAATTCCAATTTGCATATAATTTTTTATCTAAAAAAGCCAGAAATTACAGGAAATCTATAAATTTAAAAATTCTGACTTCCATTAAAATTTCTGACTTCCTTGGTATTTTTTCTTATTTAAGTTCTTTTCTATTTTGTTCTATAGTTTTTATTGCTTCATTTAAAGTTACACTAACATTGTTTATTGCAGATTCAAGATTTGCAAGTATGCTATCTGCATAATCTTTTGTTCCCTTTGATATTTCTCTTGACATTTCATTTGCTGTTTCTATTATTTCTGCTTTTTGTTCATAAGCTTTTCTTGTAATCTCATGTTCGTCTATCATAGCTATTATTCTATTTTCTGCTTCTTTTACTATTCCATCTGCTTCTTTTTGAGCTTCTTCAAGAATACGAGCTCTTTCTTCTTTTACCCATTTAGCTTGTTTTAATTCATCTGGAAGTTTTAGTCTTATTTCTTTTATTATTTCTAGTACTTCTTCTTTATCTACAATTCCTTTGTCTGTAAATGGTAGGCTTCTACTCCTTTCCATTATATCCTCTAATGTTTCTAATAATGTAAAAATTTCCATGATTTTACCCCTTTCGAATAAATATGACATATACGCTTCCATATTTCCTTATGTCAAAAATTCTCATTTCCTTATATTTTAAAATTTCTTGTTCTTTATTTTTATCATCTGTTTCAAATATTATGATCCCATCATCTAATAACATGTTATTTCTGAAGATATACTCCATTGCTTTAATTGCAAAGTCTGATTTATATGGTGGATCTAAAAATATCATATCAAATTTTTTATTTTCTTTATTTAATTTTTTTAAAGCCTCTGCATAATCTTTATTTATTATTTCTACTTTATCTATCAATCTTGTTTCTTTTACATTTTGTTTGATTATTTTTATAGCTTCATATGAATTATCACACATCACAGCATTGTTAGCACCTCTACTTAATGCTTCTATTGCTAATGCTCCACTTCCCGAAAATAAATCTAATACATTTTTACCTTCTAGGTCAAATTGAATTATGCTAAATACTGCTTCTTTAACTCTATCTAAAGTCGGTCTTGTATTTAGCCCTGATAATGTGTTTAATTTCTTTCCTCTTGCTGTGCCACTTATAACACGCATAAGTACACCTCTTCTTTGATTATCTATATTTTATTTTATTTTTCTAATATGTCAATAGAAATAATATAATTGTAACATATAAATAATATTATTGTAATTATTGTAACATTTCTACAATAACACGAGTATATTATACATAATAACTTTATATTTTGCAAGTTTTTTTAAAAAGTAGTTAAATATTGCAATATGCTAAAATTTCTCCTATAACAATTATTAAAAACCCTGTTACTTTTAGTCCTAGTGCCCCATCGTTTTGGTCACCAAAGCTAAACATCTTTTTTGTTATTGGTCTAGCATCATATATTAGTATTACTCCTACAGTTGCAATTACCATTCCTAATCCAAATAAAAATTTCATTGTTTCACATCCTTTTAGCAATACCTACAAAGTATTGCTTCTAATCCAATATTTATGTCTATTAAACCATTTTTATAATTATAGTCTAAGTCTATTAATTCTTGCAATATTTTTCTTAGTTCTTTTTCTTTAAAGAATTCTGATTGTTTTTTATATTTAGTAACTAAAAACATTTGGTTTGGTTTTAATTTTAGGCATTCTGCAATATTTCTATTATACTTTTCTGCTAATTTTGCCATATATAGTTTTTTCAAATGATTATATAATGTTACTAATATTTTTTGTATTGGTTCTTTGTTGTACAACAATTCTTTTAGCATTTCTAAAACCTTTGTAATATCTCTTTTCCCCAAATTATCAGTTAAATCAAATATTCTGCTTTCTAATTCTTTAATTGATAATTTATCTATATCTTCTTTTTTTATTGTCCCATTTTTTCCTTCATATTCTATAAGTTTTCTTATTTCATTTATTAACGCTTGCATATTTGTGCCACATGTTTCTATAAAATATTGTAATGTATTTTCATCTATATTGACTTGATACATATTACAAATTGTTTTTAATCTTTTTTTTAATTCTATTGGCTTTAATCTTTCAAAATTGCACACTTCTCCAAGTTCTTGAATAGTGTTTGTAAGATCGCATTTAATTAGTTCTTCTTCTATAAATATTAGCACTGTTGTTTGATCTATAGTTTTTATGTTTTCTTTTATGTATTCACTAATCTTTTTTTGTAAATCTGTATTTGATTTTGTGTTTGATTTTTTCTCTTTTTTTAATATGTTTGAATTTTTAACTATTATTAATTTTTTATCATATCCAAATGCAGGAGTTTCTATATCAGAAATCAGCCCATTCACATTTGTTTCATTAATTTGTATGTAGTTTATTCCTAGTATTAAATCTCCAAAGATTTTTTTAATTTTTTTAACTGCATTTTCTAAAAGGTAAGTTTCTTCTCCATAAAACAGATATATGCTATGTAATTTTTCTTGTTTCAATTCTTTTTCTAAATTTTCTACTGTCATTATACCTCCAATTTTATGAGACAAATCAAAAGTAGTATATTGTGCATTTTAATGAATGAGTAAAACCGGAGGCGTACGCTGTACGTTGAGGATTTTACGATTGAATTAAAATGTGCAAGATGCTGCTTTCCATTTGTTTTATTACAATTTTTCTGAAAACCTAGCACTATGTGCATGACAAATTGCTGCTGCCATACTGTCTGTTGTGTCGTCCAATTTTGGTAACTTTTCTACATTTAATATTGCTTTTACCATTTTTTGTACTTGAATTTTATCTGCTCGTCCATAACCTGCAACTGCTTGTTTTATTTGGAGTGGTGTATATTCATATGTTGGTATCTGTTTCTGGCATCCAACTACTAATACCACTCCTCTTGCTTGTGCTACATTTATTGCTGTTTTTACATTGTTGTTAAAAAACAATTCTTCTACTGATATTGCATCTGGTTTATATTCATCTATTATCATAGATAAATCATCATATATTTTTGTAAGTCTTAATGGAAATGACTCTCCTGCTTTTGTTGTAACAGCACCGCTGTCTATTAATTTGAATTTATTACCTTGGTAGTCTATTATACTATATCCGGTTATCGCAAATCCTGGGTCTATTCCTAATATTCGCATTTATATTATCTCCTTTGTATGGAATACATTATTTTTGTAAATCTTCTTTTATTATTCTAAAAATCTCTGCAACACTCCATCCTTGTGCTATTGTTCCCTTTGGTAAATATGGAGCTTTTGAATCATATATTTCTGCAATACTTCCTATTGCACCTCTTTCATATAATTCTTTTGTAAACGTCTTTTTTGTGTTTTCTACAAATTCATTTAATCTAGCTTGTAATTCTTTTTTGCTCGTTTTATCCTTTTCTGATTTAATCATATTTCTTAAAGTATCATAATATAATCCTAAAAGCCATGGCCATGTTATTCCTTGATGATAGCTTGAATCTCTTCTAAAAGCATCTCCTTCATAAATGTCAACATAACCTTTTTCGCCTTTTGCTAATGTTTTCAATCCATATTTATTAAGCAGTTTTTTAGTAACTGTTTCAAACATCTCTTTTGCAATTTCTGAATTTGGTTCTAACACCGGATAGCTAAGAGCTGTTGCAAATAGTTGATTTGGTCTTACTTTTGCATCTCCAATTACATCATATAAGCACCTTTTCTTTTTGTTATAAAATTGCTCTATAAATGCTTTTTGGCATTCCATAGCTTTTTTTGCATACTCTTTTGCATCCTTTCTATTTCCAAATCTATTGCTTAATTCTTCTAATATTTTTAAAGCATTATACCACAAACTATTTAGTTCTACTGTTTTTCCATTTCTTGGTGTAAAGCAATGATTTCCATATTTAGCATCCATCCATGTATTTTGTGTATGTTCTGTTCCTGCCGATAAAAGCCCATCTATATCCAAGAAAATGTTATTATCATCTAAATCTATCCCTTTGCAGTAGTTATTTATTATTAGTACTAACTTTTCATATATGTTTTTTTCTATAAATTTATAGTCTCCTGTATATTTTGCGTATTTGTAAACTGCTTCAAACAATAGCAAAGAACTATCTGAGCTATTATATAATGGCCTATTATCATAACCAGAATATCCATTTGGAACTAGTCCAAATTTTATGTCTCTTATACTTGTTAAAAGTACTTCTTTAGCTATCTCATATCTTTTTGTTTCTAACAATAATCCCTCAAATGAAATTAAGCTATCTCTTCCCCAGTCTAAGAACCATGGATACCCTGCAATTATTGTATGAAGTCCAAAATTAGGTCTATATACTATAAAATTATCTGTTGCTATAATAAAATCTCTTAATAATTTTCTTTGTTTTAACTCTTCCTTAGGTAGTTTTTCTATATCTTGCTTTTCTTCTATCATTCCAGACTCATACATCAATTCATTTATTCTTATAATCTCTTTGTTTATTACTTTTTTCACATTAATTTCTTCTATATTTTCCTCTAATGAGCAAACAAAAGAAATTTCTTTATGTGATTCTTGTGGTATTTCTATTTCAAAGCTTCCTGGAACAGACAAATTCTCTTCTGGGAAAAAGCCTCTTTTTTCTTCTTCTATATAATACATATTTCTAAAAACATCATTATAATGTTCTATATAATTTCCGTCAGATATACACATATATATTGGAGTTTCTGGCTTATCATTTATTTCTATTTTTACTTTTTTATTCTTTATGTTCTGTTTTAAGCTAAATTCCCAATTTGTTGTCATTGTATGAAAATCTCTAAAATTTATTATTGGTGTGATTGTAAATTTAGCTTGTTTTCCTGGATTATCTATTTTATATAATACACATACAGTGTTTTTTCCGTACTGCATACATATTAGTTTTTTTATAGTTATGTTGTTTACTTTATATGTAAAAATTGGAATATAATCCTTTTCAAAGCTTTCTAAGTATTTATATCCTGATGCAATAAAGTCCCTACACATGTTTGAGTATAAATTGTATTTTTTATTTTCTATAACAATGCTCTCATCTAGTTTTGAAAGTATTAAATGTCTTCTAGCTGGTGGTGTAAGTGGTGCAACTAACAATCCATGGTATTTTCTTGTATTTATACCAAATACTGTAGAAGAACTGTATCCACCTATTCCATTTGTAATTAACCATTCTTTTTCTATTCCATCTTTTAATTTCATTTCTTTTGTTTCTATTTTCATTTGTATATTTCTCCTTTAAATAGTAGAATATTTTAATTGTTAAATATTATTTATTTTTTTGTTTTTTTACTATATGTCTCTTTTAAGAATCTTTCTTTTTCTTTTGCCTCTTCTTCTTCGATTAATTTTTGTGCTTTTTCTTGAATCTTTCTGTTTTCTAGTCTTGTTTTTTCACTTTCTTTTATAGATTGTATTCTTTCTTGGTATTTATCGCTAAATTTGCTTTTTCTTCTTTCTTTGCTTTTGTTGTCATGTTTATCATATTTATTATTTTTTATTCTTTTAGCTTTCTTATTTGCTATTTTAGCTTTTTTCTTTTCTTGTTTTAATCTTGAATTCAATAGCATGTATTGTTCATCATTATGCTTGTCCTTAAATCTTAAATCTGTACAAATTAGTTCTATTATTAATTGTGCTGTCTTATCTGGATCATGTCTTATATGTGTTCCATCTATTGAAGCAAGTTCTCCTTTTATTAGCTGTACATTTTCTCCTTTTATTTTATCTGAATCTATTTCTACCGTACTAGATCCCATTAAATTATATTTTCTAATATACTCTGGAACAATTTCACCTAGGTCAGATATACAGAAGTTTACTATTCCTTTTCCGCAATGTTCAACTATACTGTTTATGTGTTCAGATACAGAATAATCATCTGTTTGTCCTGGCTCTGTCATTATATTTGATAAATATATCTTTAATGCTTTGCTTTCTCTTATTGTTTTTGCTACATTTTTTACTAGCAAGTTAGGAATTACATCTGTATAAATGCTTCCTGGTCCTATAATTATTGCATCTGCTTCTTTTATAGCTTCTAATACTCCTGGTGCAGTTTTACAATTTGCAGGATTTAAATAAACTCTATTTATTTTTGTTACTTTGTCTTGTACTGTTTGAGCAATTTTACTTCTTTGAGTAATTATTGTTCCATCTTGTAATTCCGCACATATATTCATTTCATCTAATGTTATTGGCAAAACATTTCCCGTTATAGATAAAATTTCATTTGTTTTTTCTATACTATTTGCAAAATCTCCATATATGTTTTGCATTGCAGATAAATATATGTCTGCAAAAGAAAAATCTTTTAACTTTCCTTCTTTAAATCTATAGTTCATTAAAGCGCCCATACTTTTGCTACTGTTTGCAAGTGCTATAATTCCATCTTTTAAGTTATCAGCAGGTTGTAATTTTAATTCTTTTTGTGCTTTGCTTTTTTCTTCTCCATAAGAAGTTACCGAGATAATTGCAGTTAAATTGCTTGTATACTTTTTTAAGCCGGCAAGTATATTGTTTAATCCTGTTCCTCCACCTATAACTACAATTTTAGGCCCTTTTTTATATATACCTTTCTCTGAAACTAAATCTGTTATTCCTGATTTACCACTTTCTTTGTTAAGTTGTATTTGGTTTTTTTCTATTACTATCTCCAAAGTTCTTCTTTGTATAAAGACAATACCAATTACTAAAAATACAAATCCAGCTACAAATGTAAGAATTATTTCTATTAAATCTTTTAATTCTAGCTTATCTGTAACTAATATTTTAGAAAATCCAAAACATGCTAAAACTATGCCTATTAGTATTAAAAAGAGCCATCTTTTAATTTTAGTACTGTTTTTAAACCATTTTAAAAATTTTTTCATAATTAATCTTCTCCTAAAACTTCAATTTCTAATTCTATTTTTTTATTAAATTCTTTATATACTTTTTTCTTTATGTATTCTATCAATTCTAATACTTCTTTTGCTGTTGCATTTTGTTTATTAATTATAAATCCAGCATGTAAATCTGATACATACGCATCTCCTACATTATAACCTTTTAATCCGCATTTATCAATAAGCATTGAAGTAATATAATCATTTCCTCTTTTAAAAACACTTCCCGCATTTGGATATTGTAAAGGTTGTTTAAGCTTTCTTGATTTCTTATCATCATCCATTTTTTGTTTTATTTCTGCTTTGTTTCCTTTTTCTAACTTTATAATACTTTCTACTATGATCTCGTCTTTATTTTTTGCAAATCTACTTTTTCTGTAATCAAATTCGTGTTCAAGTTTATTTGCTATTTTAACCTCTGAATTTTTATCGATGTATGTTGTTGAATATATAACACTTTTTATTTCTTTTCCATAAGCGCCAGCATTCATTCTTATTGCTCCGCCCATAGTTCCTGGGATTCCCACTGCAAATTCCAGTCCTGTCAACTCATGTTCATATGCCACATTTGCTATTTTAGATAAAAGTACTCCTGCTCCCACTCTTATTGTTTCTTCATCTATAAATTCTATTTCTTTAAACTCTGGTTTTACAACTATTCCTCTTATTCCTCCATCTTTAACTAGTATGTTGCTTCCATTTCCTATAACTGTTACAGGTGCATTTTCTTTTTTTGCTACATCTATCACATACTTTAATTCTTGAATAGTTTTTACTTTTACAAATATATCTGCCGGTCCACCTATTTTAAATGTTGTATGTTTTTTCATTGGCTCATTTAAATATATTTGTTTTTCATTTATTTTTATTAATAAATCATTATATACGTTTGTCATAATTCTCCTTTTAAGAATACTTATTCAATATTATTATAAATATTTACACACATGAAATTTTATCATTTTTTTATTTTTTTTACAATAGATTTTAATATACTTTATCTTATTACAGGTTTATATACTGGCCTTTCAAATCTAATTGTGTTTATCTTTTTTTGTATTTCTACTATAACTAATGGTAATATTGATATTATAGCTGTATATATCCATTGTTTGTTATTTAATAGCACTACATCAAATATATCTGCTATTTTAGGAATTACTACTACTCCTACTTGTAAAATTGTTCCTATTAAAAATGCTCCAATTAAATATTTGTTTTTAAATAATCCAGCTTTAAATAATGATTCTTCACTTCTCACATTAAAACTATGTACTAATTCCAACATGCTAAGTGATATAAAAGCCATTGTTCTTCCAACCTGTAACCCATACAATTTGTTTCCTAAACTAAATGCAAATAATGTAAGTATTCCTATCATAAATCCTTCAACAAATATTTTTTCCCATAAACCATCTGCAAAAATACTTTTTTTACTGTCATTTGGTTTTCTATTCATTATATCTTTTTCTGCTGGCTCCATTCCAAGTGCTATTGCAGGAAATGAGTCTGTAACTAGATTAATCCATAATAGTTGTATTGCTAACAATGGAGTTTCTAGTCCTAATAAAAGTCCAAAAAATATTGCTACTATTTCTCCTATGTTTGTAGCAATTAAAAAATGAATTGCCTTTTTTATATTTGCATATATGTGTCTTCCAGTTTTTACAGCTTCAACTATTGTTACAAAATTATCATCTGCAAGAATCATATCAGACGCATTTTTTGCAACATCTGTTCCGCCCTTTTCCCATTGATATTCCTATATCTGCATTTTTTAAAGCAGGTGCATCATTTACTCCGGTCTCCTGTCATTGCTACAACATTTCCGTTTGCTTTGAAATGCTTTTACAATCCTTACCTTGTGTTCTGGCGAAACTCTTGCAAATACGGAATAATTCATAATTTCTTTTTCTAAATCTTTTTGTGAAATTCTATCTAATTCTTCACCTGTTATTGCTATTCCTCCAAGTTTTAAAATTCCTAATTCTTTTGCTATTGCCTTTGCTGTAATAATGTGATCTCCTGTAATCATTACTGTTTTTATTCCAGCTTGTTCACATTTATGTACAGCTTCTTTTACTCCTTCTCTTGGTGGATCATACATTCCAATTAATCCAACAAAAATTAAGTTGTTTTCTAAATTACTATCTATTTTGCTTGGCAAAATATCTATATCTAAATATGATACAGCAATTACTCTTAGTGCTTCTTTTGCCATTTTGTCGTTTTTATTTAATATAGTAGCTTTATTGTTATTAGTTAAATCCTCTATTTTTTCATTGTTATATATCTTTTTGCATTTTTTAATTAATACATCTGGTGCGCCTTTTGTTATAATTCTATATCTATTTCCGACTTTATGTATGGTTGTCATTAACTTTCTTTCTGAATCAAAAGGTATTTCGTTTACTCTTTTTTCTATTTTATATATATTATTTTTATTTTCTCCAACCTCTAATGCAGCATTTACAATTGCTACCTCTGTTGGCTCTCCATCTACATTTTTTTCATTAATTGTGCAATCTGTACACATACATGCCAATTTTAGAATATTCTTTTTGTTTTCTTCTGTAATTTTTGTATTTAGGTCTTCTATTTTTGCTACTTTCATTTTGTTTTGAGTTAGTGTTCCTGTTTTATCTGAACATATTACTGTACTACTTCCCAAAGTTTCTACTGCTGGTAGTTTTCTTATAATACTATTTCGTTTTGCCATTTTTGTAACACCTATCGATAGCACTATTGTTACTATTGCTGGTAATCCTTCTGGTATTGCTGCTACTGCAAGTCCAATTGAAGTCATAAACATTTCATTTACAGGTATTCTCTTAAATAATCCTATTACAAATATCAAAAAACAAATTGCAAGAGCAGCAAGTCCTAGTTTTTTTCCTACTTCTCCGAAGTTTTATTTGCAAAGGTGTTTCTGGTGATTCATCAGAAATTATTAAACTTGCTATTTTTCCTACTTTTGTATTCATTCCTGTTCCGTGTTACTATTGCTTCTGCATGTCCGAGCCACAGCAATAGTTGCGCCAAATACCATATTTATCATATCCCCTATTGGTGCTTTTTCGCTTAATAATGCTCGTTCATCTTTTAAAACAGGTATGGTTTCTCCTGTTAATGCTGACTCTTCTACCTTTAAATTATATGATTTTACAATTCTAGCATCTGCTGGGATATATGAACCTGTTTCAATTATTATTAGGTCACCTGGAACTACCTCTTCACTAGGTATTGTCTGTATTATTCCATCTCTTTTTACCTTTGCAGTTGGTGCCGACATTTTCTTTAAAGCATCTAATGACTTTTCCGCTTTTGCTTCTTGTATAACTCCCATTATTGCATTCAAGACAACTATGAATATTATAATCACAGAATCCAGATAATCATTAGAACCTTCCACATATGACATCACAGCAGATATTGCAGCTGCAATTATTAGTATAATTATCATAAAATCATTAAACTGTTTTAGAAACTTTACTAATATACTCTCTTTTTTCTTTTCTGTTAATTTGTTTTCTCCATATTTTTTTATTCTTTCTTCTGCTTCATCTTTTGTAAGTCCGTTAACAGAATTTGTTTTTAATCTTTCACATGTTTCTCTAACACTTATTGTTTGCCACATACAAGCACTCTCCTTTGTAATTTTATTAATTAATCTTATGCTTGTATTTTTAATTTATTACAATTTATGTTGTACTCCATTGTTATCCATTGTGTAATTATCCTTATAAATTAAATCTGATACTGTAACTATTTCATATCCTTTTCCTTTTATGTTTTTTATTAATGTATCTAAGCTTAATGCTGTATTTTCTGTCCCATTATGCATAAGTATTATACTTCCTTTTTGCAATTTAGGTCCTATTCTTTCCCACATTTGTTCTGCTGTAAGACCTTTATAGTCTAAAGAATCTATGTTCCATTGTATTGTAATATGATTTGATGCTTCTGCTGCTTTTAGTACTGTATCGTTATATTCTCCATAAGGTCCTCTATATAACGTTGTTGGATTACCTGTTATTTGTTTTACTCGTTCTGAGCATTTTGTTATTTGCTCTACATTTTTTTCATATGGAAGGTTATTTACATGTGGATGTGATTCTGAGTGATTTGCAATTTCATTTCCACTTTCATATATTTTCTTTACCGCTTCTGGAAATTTTTCTATCCAATCTCCAACCATAAAAAATGTTGCTTTTACTTGATTTTTTGTTAAAGTTCCTAATATTAAATCTATATCATCTGCGTTCCATGCACAATTTATTGTAAGAGCAACCTTATTTTCTTCTGTATCTACATTATATATTGGTAGCATTTTAGAAGTTTTTGCAGATGTTTGAATACTTGTTCCTATATTCTGAGTTTTAAATGTAGCTGCTAACAAAAACAATACAAGTACTGTACTTAATGCTATTCCAACTGATACTAATCTATCTTTATTTGTTACCCAAAACATAAAAAGCCCCCCTAAAATATGTTATTTAATTTTATTCATATTTTAGGGGGTTATTCTTTTTTATAAAATTTTATTTTAATTGCCTTTTATCTTTGTAATTTTATCTTTCATCTTTGTCTTTTAATTTTGCTGCCCTTTTTTTGGCTTCTTCTATAAGTTCTTCTATATCTCGCATTATTACTTCTGCTCCTTCTTGATTCCATAGCCTTAAAACTTCTTCTTTTCTTGCTGGTAAATTTCTTGTTAAATAGTTTCTAACTTTTATTCTATCTTCTCTTCCTTCTAGAGCATTTTCTATATCTTTTGTTTTATCTGGAAATATAGTTGTTAACATTTCTCTAATTAGCTTTGTTCCATCTGCCCCTGTAACTACATTGCATGATGCTAAATCTTCATTGTTTGCTATTACTTGTGTTTGTCCTCTTGTCTCGTTGTTACTTGTATCAACTTTTATCCCAGCTTGCTTAGTTTCAAATATTCCCTCTTCTTCAAGCAAATACATAAGTGTTAAAATATCATTCATACTAGCTCCGTCTACTTTGTTTTTTCCTCTATCTAAATCTGCTGTAACTCTTGTAATATCATATAAAAATTTTCCTTCTTCACCATTTTCTTTTAAAAATTTCTCTACTTCTGGGCAAAATGTTATTTGTTTTGTTATGTTAAAACCTATCATTGTTATATTTTCAAATCCTGCTTCAAAAACTTTTTTTGCCGCTTCTGGATCTTGATATATATTAAATTCTGCATAAGGTGTTATATTACCTCCGCCTTCATCTCCACCCATTATTACTATTTCTTTTACCTTTTTTGCAAATTCAGGGTCTTTATCTAATACACTTGCTATATTAGTTAGGGGTCCTGTTGCAACTATAGAAATAGCATTTGGATTTTTATTTACTGCATCTATTAACATATCTTCTGCTGTGTTTGTATTAATTTTATAGCCAACTGCTGGTTCATATTTAACATTACCTAATCCGTTATCTCCTTGTGCTCCATCCGAAATAATATTTTCGTTTACTCTTTCAGGTAAATAAATTCCTATTTTTTCAGCTTCTTCTGGTGTTACTCCTGCCATTTCTAAAGCTTTAAAAACATTTTCTTTTACATTGTTTACATCTGTATTTCCTGCTACTAAACTAATTGCCTTTACATCAAATTTTTTAGATAAAAAAGCATATAGTATTGCGACAAAGTCATCTGTACCTCCATCATTGTCTATAATAATTTGTTTTTTCATTTTTTTCTCCTTTTACAAAATAATTTACATAATTATATTATTTTATTTCAATTTTGTCAAATTCTATTACTTCTTTCATTGATGGGACTGATTTTTGGGCACCTTGTTTTGATACTGTTAATGTTGCCACTTTATTTGCCAAATTAATACTTTCTTCTAGGTTTTTATTTAATGATATTCCTAATGCGATTGCCGCTATAAAACTATCTCCTGCTGCTGTTGTATCAACAACTTTTGTTTCTAAGGCTTTAAAATACTGGTATTTTTCGTTATTTATTAATATTGACCCTTTTCCACCTAAACTTACAACAACATTTTTTACGCCTTTTTGTAAAAGGCTTTTAGCTGCAACTATTATTTCCTCTAAACTATCTGTTGGCATTCCTGTTAATATATTAAGTTCTGTTTCATTTGGTTTTAAAACATATACTTTTTCTAAAATTTTACTGGTAATTTTATTGTTTGCTGGTGCTGGATCTAATATTATTTTTTTGTTTTTTGCTATTTTACATACATATTCTACTGTTTCTATTGGAATTTCTAATTGCATTAATATAATATCGGCTTCTTCTATTTTTTCTCTATTTTTGTCAATAATTTCTTTATTAACTTTTCCGATTTGCTCCTGCAATTATTATAATGCTATTATCTCCTGTTTTGTCTACTGTTATAAAAGCTGTTCCTGTTTGTGTTTCTTTTATAGTTTCTATTGCCGAAATGTCAACATTTACAGATTCTAAATTGCTTTTTAGTTTATTACCATTTTCATCTTCTCCAACAGCTCCTATCATATCAACATTTCCGCCAAGTTTTCCTATTGTATAAGCTTGATTTGCTCCTTTTCCGCCCTCACTATTAATATATTCTTTTGCTTTTACTGTTTCACCAGTTTTTGGTCTTCTTTCTAATTGAATACTATAATCCATATTCAAACTACCTATTACAAGTATTTTTTTCATTTTTACCTCTTTTTTTCATCTTTTTTTAATATTTTAGATATCAATTTAGACTTTTCTTGTGGTGATATAAATGCTCCTCTAATTGCACTTTTATTCATGTTGGCTATATCATCTATTGTTAGATTTGTATGTTCTATAACCCATTTATATTCTTCAATTATATTTGTATTAGATACTGTGTCATTGTCTGGATTTATAGATACTTTAATTCCTTTTTTATAAAGTTCTTCTATTGGATGATGTTCTCCTGTTGCCTTTGTTTGCAAATTACTTATTGGACATATTTCTAATGGTATTTCTTTTTCTATTAATTCTCCAACTAATTTTGGGTCTTCTAAACATCTTACTCCATGACCAATTCTTTTTGCTCCCATTTTTAAAGCATTTTTTATACTTTCTGGGCCTGCTGCTTCCCCAGCATGTATAGTAAATGGTATATTTTGTTCTTTAGCTACTTTAAATATATCTGCAAATTCAGAAGTTGGAAATAATGCTTCTGCCCCTGCCAAATCTAACCCACATACTCCATGGTTTAAATATTTCTTTGCTGTTGCAACTGTAGTTAAATTACTTAATGTATTATCTTCTCCTCTCATACAGCATAATAGCAAATTGCCTTCTATTTTAAACTCTTTTTTAGCTCTATTCATTCCTTTTATTGCTGATTCTACTACTCTTTCATAAGACAATCCCTTTTGTGTATGTAAACTTGGAGCAAATCTCACTTCTGCATATATTACATTTTGTTTTGCTAAATCTTCAAACAATTCATATGTAGCTTGTTCAATATGGTCTTCTGTTTGTAAAACTTTTAATGGTAAATCGAATTTTTGCAAATATTGATTTAAATCTCTACAGTCTTTATCTACCATTAATTTTTCTTTTACCTCTTCTAATGTAACATTATTTTCTCCTTGTTTAAGCCAATTATATACAGTTTCTGGTCTTAAGGAACCATCTAAATGCAAGTGTAAAACAACTTTTGGCATATTTTTTATTTCTTCTAATTTTTCTTTTTGCATCTATTATCACCTTTTAATTAAATATTTATTAAATCTTTTACTACCTTGCTAGCAATCATAAGCCCTGCAACTGATGGTGAAAAAGCTATGCTACCTGGCACTTGTCTTTTGGCTGTTTTTTCTTCACTCTCTTTTCTTGGTTTTACAGGTTCTTCTTTTGAATATAGAACATTTAGTTTTTTTATGTTTCTCTGCCTTAATTCTTTTCTCATTACTTTTGCTAGTGGACATACACTTGTTTTGTATATATCTGTTATTTCAAACTTACTAGGATCTAGCTTGTTTCCCGTTCCCATACTTGATATAACTGGAATATTTAGCCTTGTAGCTTCTTCTACTAAGAATATTTTAGCTGTTACTGTATCTATTGCATCTACTACATAACTCACTGAACTATCCAATATTTCTTCATTACAATCTGGCATATAAAAAGTTTTATATATTTCTATTTTTGCTTCTGGATTAATATCTAATATTCTTTGTTTCATTAAATCTACTTTGTACTGGCCTATTGTTTTGGTTGTTGCAATTATCTGCCTATTAATATTTGTAATTGTTACTTTATCATTATCTACTAGTATAAACTTTCCTACTCCACATCTTGCTAGTGCTTCAGCAACATATGATCCTACTCCGCCTATACCAAATATAGCAACTTTGGAATCGTTTAATCTATTTATTCCTTCTTCTCCTATAAGCATTTCTGTCCTTGAAAATTGATTTAACATTTTTTGCTCCTTATATTTTTTCATTTTCATCATTAAAAATCAAATCTTTTAATAACTTTTCAAATTCTTTTGGTACATTATTTTCTTCATTATATCTTTTTTCTATATCAGTATTTGTATCTACCAATTTATAATTCTCTTTATAATAATTTAGTAAATATGGTAGTTCTTTTCCTTCTGTTTCTAATTGTTTAATGGTTCTACTTATTGCATAATTTACTTCCTCTGGTGTTCCTACGCATTCAAATGGCTTTACTTCTCCATAACCGCATAATTCTATAAAAATATTTAGCAAATCTTTATTCTCATATAAATCTTTTTTAAATATTTTTACTAATTTCTTTTTATATAAATACGGACTAAGTATTATAAATACAAATAAGCATTTTGAGCAATTGCAACACCATTTCCAAGGAGTTTCTTTACTACCTATATTACAGCTTCTAAATATTTTATGATATTTTTTCATGTTTGAAAATAATTTAGCTATTTGTAATTCATTTAATGGTCTTAGCATACTAAAATATTGTACATGATCCTCTAAATAATTGTTTATATACCATCTAAATTCTTCTTCAAACTCAAAGCTCTTTGAGTATTGGTGATTTATTTTTTCTCCTTTTATATTACTTTCATTGCTACTTTGCTCATTTGAAACTGCTATATATTTTTTTCCTGACAAGTATGCAACAAAGTAAGATGTAAAAGCAAGCATTGCAGAAAATGGTGTGTGTCCATTTAAAAAGCCTTTTTCGTTTAACTCTAACAATCTTTTATCTATTGTTCTTTTTATGTGTATTATTTGATCATCTTTATATCCTGCTTTTTTTATTGCCTTTAATTGTGGAGCTTTATCTCCTATCACCAAACATAAATTGTCTTTTTTATGTTCTTTTAATAATTCTAATGTAACGCAAGAATCTTTTCCTCCGCCCACTGGAATTAATGAGCCTTTATATTCCATGCTTGTCTCATTATACCTACTTGTATTAGCATATTCAGGTCTACAATTACATTCTATTTGGAATAATTCATCCATAGGTATTTTTTCTATATGATTAATATATCTAAACTCGCTAAGTCCATTATAATATATTTTTTTAAACCAGTCTATTTGTTCTTGAGTTAATTTACCACATTCTATAAGTATTCTTTTTGGGCATGTTGCTTTCCAATAGCTAATTAACTCTATCATTCCCATATTGAATGCTATAGCTTTTAATGTTTTTGTATTTATTTTGTCAAAATCTATATCTAATTTACTTATTTTTATTATTGGTTTAAATTTTTTTAATCCAAATATTTCAAAATAAAATGTTATTTCAATTGTATCATTATCTTCTTGAATAATTTTATAATCATCAAAAATAAAACAATTATATTTTTTCCTTAATTCTTCAAATTTTTCCATATTTTCCCTTCTTTCATATAATCTTTATATAATATACACTAAAATGATAAAATTGTAAAGATTTGTAAAACGTTAAAGATTAGAAAATATCGACATTTGTAGACATTTTTTGACCTAACTAGGTGAAAATTTATATTTATTTACTACAATAAGGACGCAAGTAGTGCGTCCTGTATAGAAATAATTTTATTCTCTGTTTTTTAGTTCATTTATTTTTTCTTCACCTTTTGTTATCCAATCCTTTAAATTAACTTTTGCTTTTATATTAGGGAAAGCTTCAACAAGCCTTCTGTGTAATCCTGATTTTTGTGTTATAATTTTCTTCACTTTTTTTGATATTTCTTCTGTATTGTCTTTAACACTTACAGAAATTTCTTTTAAGTTTGATATTATTTTTCCTGATATTATATTGTCTGTTATATATACAGCCAATAGTATTCCACATATAATGTGTAATGCTATATTGGGCATCTTTTCATATATATTAAGGAATGCAGGATTTACTATATAAAGTATAAGGCATCCCATTATTCCAAAAGGCAATAAAGTTTCTAAGCAAATTCTGCCATTTATATTGAATTTTCTTTTGCTATAATCCCACCATCTTGCATGAAATATTTTTTCCATAAAATAACTTGTAAAATACTCCAATGTACCACATATTAATATTGAAAATATAAATGTTGCTGGAATATCTGATTGATATCTTTTTAGTAATATTGTAAGTAATATTACTCCATAACCATATATTGGGCAATATGGTCCTATTAAAAATCCTCTGTTTACAAATTTTTTCTTATCAATTAAAGTTTTTGTTACCTCCATTATCCAGCCCAATACTGAATATGTAAAGAATAGTAAGAAATATAATTCTATTGTTCTTAGCATATTATCCCCCTTTATTTATATCTTTTTTATGTATTATATATTCTCATCATTTTGTCGTCAAGTTTTAAATTATACTATCATTTTTGTTAAATCTTTTAAATTATTTTCTTCTTTTAATATTTTATTTCTCTTTCTGTTTGCTTTTAAATTATCTTTTGCGACTGTCATAAGCAATTTTATTCTATTAGTTTGGTTTGTTTCACTTGCACCTGGATCATAATCTACTGGAGTTATATTTGCTTCTGGGAATTTAGCTCTAATAGTTTTAATTACACCTTTTCCTACAATATGATTTGGTAAGCATGCAAATGGTTGTAAACAAATGATGTTTTGTATTCCTTCATTCATAAATTCAATTATCTCTGCTGTTAAAAGCCAACCTTCTCCGGTTTGATTTCCTGTAGATAATATTTCTTGTACTTCTTCTGCAAGTTTATTTATATTGCATGGTTTCATATATCCTTTTTTAGAACTTGCTAATGCTTTTCCATAATCTTTTTCTATTTTGTCTAACAAGTCTAGCCCTAGCTCAAATATATCTGATGTCATTTTAGAAGTTTTTAATAGCTCATGCTTTATTGGGTTGTTTTTTAAAGCATATTTGGCAAATCCCATTAATTCTGGCATATATACTTCTGCACCTTCTTTTTCTAAAATTTCCTCTGCAAAATTGTTTCCATAAGGATGGTATTTTATTAATATTTCTCCAACAATTCCTACTTTTGGTTTTTCTATACTTGTATCTAGTTCGATTTTTTCAAAATCATTTACTATTTCATATAAACTCTTATTAAACTCTTTTGTACTTGCAGTTTTAAGTAATTCTTTACATTTTTTCATCCATTTATTATATACTTTTTTAGTTTCGCCTTTGTTCACTTCATAAGCTCTGTTTTTATGTAATACAGTTTGTAATAAATCTCCATAAATTGTAGCTTTTATTAGTTTTCTTAATAATTTTAAAGTTATTTTGAATCCTGAATTTTTTTCAAGTCCTGCCATATTAAATGATATTACTGGAACATTTGAAAATCCTGCATCTTTTAATGCTTTTCTTATAAATCCTATATAGTTTGTTGCTCTACATCCACCACCTGTTTGAGAAATCATAAGTGCTGTTTTATTTATATCATATTTTCCACTTTGAAGTGCTTCTATCATTTGTCCTGTTGTCAAAATTGATGGATAGCAAGCATCATTATTTACATACTTCAATCCTGTTTCTACAGTATTATTTGTACATTTTTTTAGAACTTCTACTTTGTATCCTTCCGAATTTAATACTGATTCAAACAATTCAAAATGTATTGGTGCCATTTGTGGAATTAATATTGTATAATCTTTTTTCATTTGTTTTGTGAATTGTTTTTTTACTGTTTCGTAATTTCCATTTTCATCATCATTTTTATCTTCACATCTGTTATTCATACTTGCAAGTAAAGAACGTATTCTTATTCTTATTGCACCTAGATTATTTATTTCATCTATTTTTATTAAAGTATACATTTTGTTATAACTTGCTAAAATTTCTTCAGCTTGGTCTGTTGTTATAGCATCCACTCCACATCCAAATGAATTTAGTTGAACTAGCTCAAGATTCTTTTGTTTCCCAACAAAATCAGCTGCTGCATATAGTCTTGAATGAAACATCCATTGATCTACAACCCTTATTGGTCTTTTTACCTCTCCTAAAGGCGCTACGCTATCTTCTGTAAGTACCGCTATTCCTAGACTTGTAATCATTTTATCTATACCATGATTAACTTCGCCATCCAAATGATATGGTCTTCCAGCTAAAACAATTCCTCTTAAATTATGTTCATTAATATATTTTAAAGTTTCTATACCTTTTTTATGTATATCTTCTCTAAAGTTTTGATATTCCTCTTCTGCCTTTTTTATTGCATTATTTAGCTCTGATTTAGTAAACTTATATTTCTTAAATTCCTCTATTTCCATAAATCTTTTGCTAAGTCCTTTTTTGTCAAGTGGTAAAAAAGGATTTATAAATTCTACATCTTTTAATTCTTCTATGTTATTTTTTAGTGTTTCTGAATATGATATTACTATTGGGCAGTTGAAGCTATTATTTGCTTTTTCGTCTTCTTTCCTAGAATACATTATACATGGATAAAATATTGTTTTTACACCTTGTTGTATTAAACTAATTACATGTCCATGCGATAATTTTGCTGGATAACATACAGATTCTGATGGTATGCTCTCCATACCTTTTTCATAAGTTTTTCTATTTGTTTTTTCAGAAAGTATTACTCTAAATCCTAAGTTTGTAAATAAGGTAAACCAAAATGGATAATCCTCATACATATTTAGAACTCTTGGTATTCCTATTGTTCCTCTTTTAGCATCTTTTTCTTCTAATGGTTTATATCCAAATAATCTATTATATTTATATTGATATAAATTAGGAATTTCTTTTCTAGATTTATCTAATCCCGCTCCTCTTTCACATCTATTGCCTGATATGAATTTTTTTCCATTTGAAAACTCATTAAATGTAAGTAGACATCTGTTCTCGCACCCTTTACATCTTGTATGTATTACTGTTGTTTTTAGTTCATCTATTTCTTTTGATTTTAATATTGTAGATTCTGCTGGCTTTTCTTCTAATTTACTATATGCTTCTTTTGCAATTAAAGCAGCCCCATAAGCTCCCATTAATCCTGCAATATCTGGTCTTATTACATTTTTTCCTACTATTAATTCAAAAGCACGAAGTACTGCATCATTATAGAATGTTCCACCTTGTACAACAATGTTTTCTCCTAAATCATCTACATTTCTTATTTTCATAACTTTTTGTATTGCATTTTTTATTACAGAATATGAAAGTCCTGCAGATATATCTCCTACACTATACCCTTCTTTTTGTGCCTGTTTTATTTTTGAATTCATAAATACTGTACATCTTGAACCTAAATCTACTGGTTTTCTAGACATGATAGCTTCTCTTACAAATTCATCTAAGCTCAAGTTTAAACTTTTTGCAAATGTTTCTATAAAAGAACCACATCCAGATGAGCATGCTTCATTAAGCATAATATTATCTACTGCATGATTTTTTATTTTTATGTACTTCATATCTTGTCCGCCAATATCTACTATACTATTAACTTCTGGCATAAAGTTTTTTGCTGCAGTATAATGTGCTATTGTTTCTATTTCTCCTACATCAACATTTAGTGCTGTCTGAATTAGTTTTTCTCCATATCCAGTTACACCGCCATATACAATTTTTGCCTCTTCAGGAATTTTAGTATACAGTTTTTTTAGCATATTTATAACGCTCTCTAATGGTTTTCCTTCATTATTTTTATATGCAGAATATAGAAGATTTCCTTCTTCATCTATTAAAACTAATTTGCTTGTTGTTGAACCTGCATCTATACCTAAATAACAATTTCCTTTATGTAGTTTTAAATCTTTTCTTTTTATTTTATCTTGTCCATGTCTTTTTCTAAAATCTTTGTACTCTTGTTCTATTGTAAATAATGGTGGTAAATGGTTCTTTGTTTCATCTTTATAGTTTTTTAATAATTCTATTTTTGCTTTTAATTTTTGTGCACTTATTGGTTTGTGATTTGCTGATTCTATTGCTGCTCCCTTTGCAACTAGCAAATGTGCATCTTCTGGGAATATTATTTCTTTTTCTGTTAAATTCAAAGTTTCTATAAATCTTTTTCTAAGTTCAGACAAATAATTTAATGGTCCACCCAAAAATGCAACATTTCCTTTGATTGGTCTACCACATGCTAGTCCACTTATTGTTTGATTTACAACTGCTTGGAAAATAGATGCTGCTATATCTTCTTTTGCTGCTCCCTCATTTAAAAGTGGTTGAATATCAGTTTTTGCAAACACTCCGCATCTTGAAGCAATTGGATATATTGTTTTATAATTTTTAGCAAGCTCATTTAATCCCATTGTATCTGTGTTTAGAAGACTTGCCATTTGATCTAGAAATGCTCCTGTACCACCTGCACATGTTCCATTCATACGTTGTTCTATTGACTTATCAAAATAAATTATTTTTGCATCTTCTCCACCTAATTCAATCGCTACATCTGTTCTTGGTATATATTTCTCTATCGATCTTTTGCAAGATACTACCTCTTGAATAAATGTCATTCCTAGAAGTTCCGAAACAGATAAAGCTCCGTGAACCAGTTAATGCAATGGTCATTTCTTCATCTTTATATTCATTTGCTAATTTTTCTAAGCATTCACATACTGTCTTTCTGGTATCTGAAAAATGCCTTTGATAGCTTGTGTTAATTGTATTTAAATTTTCGTCCATTACAACTACTTTTACTGTTGTTGAACCTACGTCTAATCCAATATGTATCATATTTTTCCTTCTTTTCTTTTAAAAATTAAATTTGTAATAATATGGTTGTATGTCTGTATAAATTGAAGACATATAAATGAGCTCTCCATCTTGTGCTTTAAGTTTTAGATTTGGAAAAGTTCTTAGCATTTTTTTATCTGAAAATACTTTATTGGCAAGTTCTGCTGTGTTTTCCATTTCAAGCACTCTTTCATAGCTATTTATATATTTATTTTTATTTATTACATCTAAATTATATGAGTATACAGTTCTTTCAAAGAATAATTTTAATGCAAAAGCAGTTAAGAGTCCATCTATTGCTAAGAATACTGTTCCCACAACCACTAATGTTTTTAAATATTTCATTGGAACTTTTTCTTTTGTTTTATCTATTAACTTATCTATTATAGGATTAAAATGCCTTATTAGATATAAGGCAAGTAGTCCCCAAAATAAAGAAAATGTAAAACATATTCTTCCATTTATATTAAGAAAATTATTTGAATAATCCCACCAATTTACTTTAAAAATTACTTCTCCTAAATAACTTATAATATATTCAACAATAGAACCTACTAAAAATCCTCCAAAGAATAATGTATAATTATTTTTCTTAAAGCATTGAAGTCCTAATATCATTGCTACCGCCCCAACTCCATAGATTGGGCAAAAAGGTCCATATAAAAATCCTTTTCTGCTTTCTAGCATGCCTTTTGTAAAAAGTCCAAATAAAGTTTCTATAATATATCCTACTATGCTATATATAATAAAATATGTTAAAATTCTCCATATACTTATTCCTGCAATTTTTAATATTTTTTTTTCTTTTTTCATCTTCTTTCCCCTTTATTATTAGATTTGTTTATATAAATTGGAATTTGTAATTAAATTCAAAATTAAAATATTAAAATTCAAAAAATCGCTCAGGTCATGTCGCTTTCATAGAAATTGTAAACCTTCTTGCTCCGCAGCGCCCTCATTAAAAATGAGATTCCCTACTGCGCTCGAAGAACAATTTCTAATTCAAGCTAACTCCATTCACAATTTTTTTCATTTTTAATATTTTAATTTTTGAGGAACATATTGCAAACATTGTAGGGGTCGCACTCCTGGGCGACCCGCAATGCATCGTAGAAATCGCCCCTAACAAATTACAATTTAATTGGTAATGTTACTATAAATGTTGTGCTTTCATTTAATTTACTTGTTACTTCTATTTTTCCACCTGATAATTCAACAATTCTTTTGGCAATTGTCATTCCTAGACCTGCTCCTGGCTTGGTATGTGATTTATCTATTTGATAAAATCTATCAAATATCTTTTTAGCCTCTTCTTCTTCCATTCCAATTCCATAATCTTTTATTTCCACAATAATGCTGTCTTGATTTGTTTTCATTTTTACATCTATTTGCCCATCTTGTTTGGAGAACTTTATACTGTTTTCTATTATGTTCATCCAAACTTGATACATTAAGTCCTTTTCGCCCCAAAATTCCTGTTCTTTTAAGCTTACATTAAACTTAATATTTTTTTCTTTCCATTTTGGTTCTAATACACTTATTGTTCTTCTTATCTGCTCTGCTATATTAAATTTTGTTTTATTCATTATTCTTTCTTGGTTTTCCAGTTTTGCAAGTTTTAGGATGTTTGTAGATAAATATAGAAGTCTATCTGATTCTTCTTTTATAATTTCTGCATATTCTTTTCTTTCTTCCTTGCTTAAATCATCAGCTTCCAAAAGTTTTGCAAATCCTTGTATAGAACTAATTGGTGTTTTTATTTCATGTGATACATTATTAATAAAATCTTTTTGCAAACATTCAATACTATTTAATTCTTTTACCATTTTGTTGAAATTGTGTGTTAGTTCTCCTATTTCGTCATCTCTTTTTGTTTCTAGTTCTATAGTAAAATCTCCTGAAGCTACTTTTTTTGTTGCATCAGTTATTTTTTTTATTGGATTTACTATTTTTCTTGATATGTTTTGCATTAAAGCTATGGTTATTAACAATATACTAACTATAGATACCCTAATGCTCCTGCTAGAAATATTAAGTAAATCTTTTATTGATTGTCCTTGTTGTTCATTGATTTCAATAAGTTTTATATTGATAGATCTTTGTACAAATACATAAAAAAGAAAAGCAGCAATTGCAATAACAATTAAAATATATAATATTGCTGTTTTTATAATCCTTCTTTGTATTGATTCCTTTTTTCCAAATATTGTTGTAAAAAGTTTTGTAAACATTTTTAATTCCTTTATAAATTATTTTTTGTTATTATTGCTTTATAGCCTATTCCTCTAATTGTCAAAATCTCAAACTCTTTTATATCACTCAATTTTTCTCTTATTCTTTTTATGTGGACATCAACTGTTCTAAAATCTGATTCATTATCTAATCCCCATATTTCTTCTATTAGTTCTTGCCTTGTAAAAATGGTGTCTGGAGTACTTAAAAATTTGTATAATAGCAAGAATTCCTTTTGTGTTAGTTGATAATTTTTTCCTTTATATGTTACCGACATTTGTTTGTAGTCTAATACTAAGTTTCCTATTATAAGTTTCTTTTCATTTGCAGCATTTGCTCTTTTTAGTAATACTTTAACTCTAAGTAGCAATTCTTCCATATCTATTGGCTTTACCATATAGTCATCTGCTCCTAGCAAAAATCCTTCTCTTTTATCTTCTATTGTAGACTTTGCTGTAACTAACAAAATTGGAATAGTATAATTTGCTTCTCTTAAAGACTTTGTAAGTTCATAGCCATCCATTTTTTCCATCATAATATCACTAATTATTAAATCTATGTAATTTGTATCTATAACCTCTAATGCTTCTTCCCCATTTGTGGCTTCATATGTGATATATTCGTTTTTTCGTAAATATGTAGTTATTAATTTTCTTAAATTTTTGTCATCTTCTACTACTAATATTTTAAACATTTTTCCACCTCTTTTGGCCGTATTAGAAGTGGCAATATATACTCAAAAGGGGATGATGCTTGGATATATTTTTAGTGCCACTTCTAATCTTGGTTATCTTATCAAATAAATATGAACTTATTATGAACTATATCAAATTTCAAAAAATTTGTCTAGTTTTGTAGAAAGAAAAGAAAGAACCAAGAATTGTTTTTCTTAGTTCTTTCTAAATTATTTAATTTTTATATCATATTATGAGCCCAACATTATAAAATAGAAATCTTTGCCTTCATTTTCAAAAAAACTACACCAATTATATCCGCGGTCCTCTTGGTATAACACACCTTTTCTTATTTTATCTTTTTTATAATTTATCATATTTGAATATCCTGCTCCTTTACCAGTTTCTGTATCAAAAACATAATATAGATACATCTCTGTGCCTTTAAAAACTGCAAAATACGCAGTTTTTATTTTTTGTAGAGACTCTTCACTGCTATACCATTTATTATCAGGAATATCTTCTTTATTATTCACTCCTCCTTGTATACCTCCATTATATGCATAGTATATCTTTGTTTCAAAGTCGGGTAGGTATTGATCTAATTCTTCTTGTTGTTCTTTTGTAAAATATTGTCTATATTTTTTATATATTTCTGTTCCATATATACAATTTTCATAATATCCATGATCATTTATTTTTAATCCGTCAAAATCATTCCAAATTTCTGTTAATGGAACCGTGTAATTTTTATCTTTTAAAATTAAATTTTCTCCACTTCCATCTATTGTTCCATATTTAGGTTCAACTATTTGCTTAAAGTCATTTTTAGTTATTTTTTCTCCTTCTTTGTCCGCAATTTTTGTTACTATGTCTGCTGTTATTTGTTCTTTTACTCTTTCTATTGTTGTTCCTTTTGCTCCTTCTTTTGTTTTTTCAAATAGTCCTCCGTTAATTGCAACAGTCACCGTTACTCCTACTAATATTAGCATTACAATTATTGTTATTATTAATGCTATTAATGTGATTCCGCTTTTTGTTTTTCATTTGTTTTCCTCCTTTGTGGTTTTTCTTCTTTCTTTGTACACACATTATTTTATATGTTGTTTTTCCTCATGTCAATGTTTTTTTGTTTTTATCCAAATAAACTAAGCTGATTACTTTTGCTCATTCCTTCAAAGCACCCAAATTTTGTAAGCATTTCTATTATTGATTTTCCTGCTTTAGATTTTATCTGGAAATCATCTATTGACATAAATTTTCCATGTTCTGCTTGCACTGCATTGTATATACTTTCTGCCGCTACTCCTCCTAGCCCTGGTATACTAGAAAGTGGTGGACGGATTGCTCCATCTTCTATTTGGAATTTATTGCTGTGTGATTTGTATAAGTCTATTGGTAAAAATTTAAAACCTCTTTCATACATTTCTAGTACAATTTCTAATATTGTATATACACCTTTTTCTTTTACTGACATACCATTTCCTAGTTTTTCTAGTTCTTTCATTTTTGCTTTTACTTTTTCTTTTCCATATATCATAAGTTCACTGTCAAAGTCATCTGCCCTTATGCTAAAATATGCACAGTAATATGCAAGTGGGTAGTTAACTTTAAACCATGCTATTCTAAACGCCATTGTTACATACGCCACAGCGTGTGCTTTTGGGAACATATATTTTATTTTTTGGCAAGAATCTATATACCATTCTGGTACATTGTGTTCTCTCATTTCTTCTTTGTATTCTTCCCATTTTGGTTCTGCACCTTTTGCTACTTTTCCTTTACGAACTGCTTCCATTATTTTAAATGAATGGTTTGGATCTAATCCTTTTTTTATTAAATATGTCATTATATCGTCTCTTGTACATATTGCATCACTTAATGTAGCTTTTCCTTCTTTTATTAAAGTTTCTGCATTGTTAAGCCACACATCTGTACCATGCGATAATCCGAGATATTCTTATTAGTTCCTCAAATGTTGTTGGTTTTGTTTCTTCAAGCATTCCTCTTACGAACTTTGTTCCAAACTCTGGTATTCCAAATGAACCTGTTTTTGAACCTATTTGTTCTGGTTCTACGCCCAGTGCTTTTGTTGATGTAAATAGGCTCATTGTTTTTTTGTCGTCTAGTGGAATTGTTTTGGGGTCAACTCCTGTTAAGTCTTGAAGCATTCTTATAACTGTTGGATCGTCGTGTCCAAGCATATCTAGTTTAAGTAGATTTTTATCTATTGAGTGATAGTCAAAGTGTGTTGTTATAATATCCGAATTTGGGTCATCTGCTGGATGTTGCACTGGAGTAAATTCATATATTTCTCTACCATGTGGTACAACTATAATTCCTCCTGGATGTTGTCCTGTTGTTCTTTTAACCCCTGTACATCCCATAACTATTCTTGAAATTTCTGCATTTGTAACAGGAATATTTCTTTCTTCAAAATAATTTTTTACATATCCAAATGCTGTTTTATCTGCTATTGTACCAACTGTTCCAGCCTTAAATGTTTTTCCTTTTCCAAATATTACTTCTGCATATCTATGTATTTTTGATTGATATTCTCCAGAGAAGTTTAAGTCTATATCAGGCTCTTTATCTCCATTAAATCCCAAGAATGTTTCAAATGGTATATCCATTCCATCTTTAAATAGTTTTGCTCCACATTTAGGACATATTTTATCTGGTAAATCGACTCCGTTTTTTATTCCATAATCAGTAAAGTCTGAATATTTGCAGTTTGGACATCTATAATGTGGTGGAAGTGAGTTTACTTCTGTAATTCCAAGCATATTCGCAACAAACGAAGAGCCAACAGATCCTCTGGAACCTACCAAATATCCATCTTCATTTGATTTCCAAACTAGCCTTTGAGCAATTATATATAATGTTGAGAATCCATTTTTTATAATTGAGTCCAGTTCTCTTTTTAATCTATCTTGTACCACTTGAGGAAGTGGATCTCCGTATAGTTCTTTTGCTTTGCTTGTACAAATATCTTGAATATCTCTTTCTGCATTTTCCAATACTGGTGGACATTTTTCTGGTGATATTGGGCTTATTTCTTCGCATAAATCTGAAATATAATTTGTATTTGTAACAACAACTTCATACGCTTTTTCTCTGCCTAAGTATTCAAATTCTTTTAGCATTTCCTCTGTTGTCCTTAGATATAATGGAGCTTGTTCGTCTGCATCTGAAAAACCTTGTCCTGCCATTAAAATTCTTCTATATATTTCGTCTTCTGGGTCTAAAAAGTGAACATCGCATGTTGCAACAGTTTTTTTGCCAAGTTTATCACCTAATTCAACTATTTTTCTATTTATGTCTTGTAATTCTTCTTTACTTCCAACTGTTCCGTTCCTTAGCATAAATTCATTGTTTCCTAGTGGTTGTATTTCTAAATAATCATATCTTTTTGCAATTCTTTCTATTTCCTCTTCTGATTTTCCTGCAACAATCGCTCTATATAATTCTCCTTGTTCGCATGCACTACCTAATATTAAACCTTCTTTATATTTTTCTAGCACACTTGTTAAAATACGTGGTTTTTTATAGAAATAATTCAAATGTGAAACTGATATTAATTCATATAAATTTCTTAAACCTTTAAGATTTTTTACAAGTATTATTGCATGATATGAAGGAAGTGTTTTATATAATTCTTTCTTTTCTTCTTTTTTCTTACCTCTACCTTTTTTTGGTTCTTCTGCTTGTATTTCTAGCATTTTTAAAAATACTTTTACCAATGTTTTTACATCATCTAAAGCTCTATGTGCATTTTCTACTTTAATGCCTAGCTTTTCTGCAATTATTCCTAATTTATGTTTTTTAAAATCTGGGAATAATTGTCTAGATAATGCCAAACTATCTATGTATTCGTTATCCATTGTAAGTCCTAGTTCTTCTGCATTGTATTTTAAAAATCCAACGTCAAAATCTGCATTGTGTGCAACTAGCTTTAAATCTCCTATAAATTCTAGAAATTTAGGCATAACCTTATCTATTGTTTCTGCATCTTTTACCATATCGTCTGTGATATGTGTTATTTCTACTATTTTTTGTGGAATTGGTATTTCTGGATTTACAAAGCATTCAAATGTGTCTACAATTTCTCCATCTTTTACTCTTACTGCACCAATTTCTGTTATCTTTTCTGTCCTAAAAGAAAGTCCTGTTGTTTCTATATCTAGAACTATATATTCATTATCCATTCCATTTGATAAGTCAACTGCATTGTCATCTGGAACAAGATATGCCTCAACTCCATATACTACTTTTATTCCATATTTATCTGCTGCTTTTTTTGCCTCTGGGAAAGCTTGTACAACTCCGTGGTCTGTAATTGCAATTGATTTCATTCCCCAATTACTTGCCCTTTTTATTAAATCTGTTGCACTACTTACTCCATCCATTTGGCTCATTTGAGTATGTAAATGCAATTCAACTCTTTTTTCTTTTGCATTATCTTTTCTTCTAATAACTTCTATATCTGGCATTTCTATAATTATATTTGCAATTACTCCTAGTTCTTTAGCAAAGTTATCATATTGTGCATTTCCAGATATTTTTAATCTTTTTGCTTCTTTTAATCTTTGCAAAACAGTTGGTGCTTTTTCGGCTTCTACGAATGATTTACAAGTTATTGTACTTGTTCCATCATATATATTAAACATAGCAAGTGTTTTTCCATTTTTTAGTTCTCTTGCATCTGTACTAATTACCTTTCCTTCTATTGCAACTCTTCCATAGTCTGGTGTTAAATCTTCAATTTTTACTATTTGTTCTTTTATTTTATCTGTTCTTCCAAAAATTAATGGAGTCTTTTCTTCTTGTTCCTCTTCCTCTGGGTCCGGAACATTTTCTACTACCATTTCTTCTTGCATACTTATTTCATTAATTAAATCTTGGCATGCTTCTTTTTGTAAGTTCTCCAAATACTCTTCTTGTTTTTTTATTGTTTCTTCTGTAACATTTTCTTTATATATTACTTTACATTTTACGCCATATAAATTGTTTACTACTTGTTCTATCTCTTTGTCTATCTCATAAGAATGTAAAAAATCTGCACTTTTTGTTTTTAAATCAACAATTACCTTATTATCTTCCACTTCAACTGTGCTAGTATTTAAAATGGCTTTTGTTAATGGAAACTTTTTAGAAATGTAGCCAATTATGTCTTTCCAGTCATTTGCAAGCTGTTGGTGAAAAAGGGGTCTGACCCCTTTTTCACCAAATTCGATATAAAGTTCTACTTTTTTTATTTGAAATCTTGTTTTTAAATATTCCTCAAAGCTTGATATTTCTTGAATTTTTACTTGTTTTTCTGTTGATAGTTTTATTTCTATTTTTTTACTTTTCTTGAATAGATTTATGTTTTCTATTTGTGCTTCTAATATATTTCCTTGTCCTTTATAATCTTTAAAAACGTCTTTTACTATGTTTGACATCCTTTTCATCCTTCCGTTAATGTGTTCATTTAGAATATTCTTAATATATCATTATATGTTACAAATATTGATAATCCTATAAGTATACAAAATCCTGCCATTTGTATTCCTACTTCTATATTTTCTTTCATTGGTTTTCTTCTTATTGCTTCTATTATTAAAATAACAATTTTTCCCCCATCTAGCGGTGGAAATGGAAGTAAGTTTGTTACTCCCAATGATAGTGATATAAGTGCTAACATATATATAAATTCTACTATTCCATCTGTTTTAGAAACCACTTCTGATATTCCTACTGGTCCCATTAATTGATCTGCTTTTACCTCACCTTTAAATAGCATTTTTAAATTATCTATTATTGAAACAGAGAAATCTGCCGTATCCCAAAATCCATAATATATATTATTTGCAAATGTATTTTCTGCTACTTTAAATATTATTCCTAACTTATATGTTTCTGTTGTTTGTGGTTCAATTTCAAAATTCTTTATTTGGTTATTTCTTTCTACTTCTATTAGCATCTTTTCATTCGTACTTGAAGATATTAATTCTATTACTTTGTATGGGTCATCTTTGCATTCTATTCCATCTATCTTTACTATTTTATCTTCTGCTTGTAAGCCCGCTTTTTCTGCCGGACTTTCTGAATATACTCCTTTTATACTAGAAGATAAATTCTCTTCTTTTGCTTCTAAGTATATTCCAATACTTTTTGTTTCTTCTTTTGTCGGAATTACTTTTATCTCTTTTATATCATCATTTCTTTTAACTGTTACTAAAACTTCATTTCCATTTGATTTTTGCAAAGCTTCATCTATGTCACTTTTTAATCTTATTTTTTTGCCATTGATTTTTAGAATTTTATCGTTTTGTTCTATTCCGGCTTCTTGTGCAGAGTAATTAGGAAGTATTGAGTCAACTATATTTGATATATAGTTTCCACTAGATGATACTAATATAAAATAAACTAATAGTCCAAATATTATATTAACAGCTCCACCAGCTAAAACTACTGCTATTCTTTTTGGAATACTTGCCGTACTAAAAGAACCTTCTTCATTAGAACGTTCTTCTTCTCCTAACATATTCACAAATCCGCCAAGTGGTATAAGTCTTAATGCATATTTTGTTTCTTTGCCCTGTTTTTTCCAAATTGTTGGGCCAAACCCTATTGCAAATTCTTTTACTTTTATTTTACATGCCTTTGCCACTAAAAAGTGTCCACTTTCATGTATAAATATTAAAAATCCTAATAGGAATATTATTTTTATTGCACTAATTAAAAATGAAACCAATTTATGCCTCCTTTTTTATGAAAATTGGATTTATCTTTATAATAAATTCAACAAGAAATATGCAAATGGTGCTATGAATATTATGCTATCTATTCTGTCTAAAATCCCACCATGACCTGGTATTAGATTTCCAAAGTCTTTTATTCCTTCTGTTCTTTTTAATGTAGATGCTGACAAATCTCCTATTTGGCTTAAAACGCTAAGCACTGCTGTTATTAATCCTATATATAAATATGAAATTGATAGTCCGCCAAATTTGTTTATGCAAAGGGTGTATATTAGTGAAATCAACACAGCACCAATTGTTCCGCCGTACACATCCTTCTTTTGATTTTTTAGGACTTATTTTACTAAATTTATGTTTTCCAAATTTTACTCCAACAAGATATGCAAATGTGTCTGTTCCCCAAGCAGAAATTAGAATAAACCAAATTAAGTATTTTCCATTTTCCATACCATATAGCATTGATATAAATGATAAGAAAACTGTTATATAGCATATTCCGAAAAGTGTTACTGCTATATCACTTATACTGGTTTTCATGTTACTTGCAATCACTTTCATAAAAAGCAATGCCACTATTAGTGATATTGAAACTGCAATAGTAGTTAGTAAATATTCTTTCGGAATTACATGTAAAAATGGAATTAATAAACATGGTATATATGCTACCCATTTTACTGGTTTATAATCCACACTTAAACATTTCAAGTATTCATACATTGCCATAATTGATATTATTCCTATAAATGCATCTATTATATATTTATTCCCATATATAAAAATTAATGCAACAATTGGGAAGCCTATTACTCCACTTAAAACTCTTTTTAATTTCATATTTTTTTCCTTTCACTATTTTATTTTTTTGGTCAGTGATGTTGTTCATCCACATTGCTTGTATTAATAGACTATGGTCTTCCTCCAAACCTTCTGTTTCTTTTTTGATATACACGTATTGCTTCTAACAAGTCTTCTTCCCCAAATTCTGGCCAATGTTTGTCTGGAAAATAAAATTCTGTATATACTAACTGCCATGGTAAAAAGTTGCTTGTTCTTAGCTCTCTACTTGTTCTTATAAGTAAGTCTGGGTCCGGCTGTCCAGCTGTATATAAATTGTCTGAAATTAATTGTTCATTTATGTCTTCTATGCTTATTTCATTATTTTTTACTTTTTCTGCAATTATTTTTGTGGCTCTAACTAGTTCTTGTCTTCCTCCATAATTAAATGCTATATTTAATGTTAGTCCTGTATTGTTTTTTGTTATTTCTATAGCTTTTTCTATTGATTTTTGCAAGCTTTTTGTTAATCCTTTTATATCTCCTATAACTTTAATTCGTATATTTTGTTTATCTTTTTCTTTTATAAATGCATCTACACGCATTCTAAGTATTGCCATTAATGCAGATACCTCTTTCTTGCTTCTTTTCCAGTTTTCTGTTGAAAATGCATATACTGTCAAATATTTTATTCCTATCTTATTGCAAAATTTTGATATATCTTCTAAAGTTTGTGCTCCTTCCTTATGTCCATCTCTTGTTGTAAGTTCTCTATCTTTTGCCCATCTTCTGTTTCCATCCATTATTATTGCTATATGCTTTGGTAAATTTTCTTTATCTATATCTATATTTTCCATATTATTGCCCCTTTATATCTTTTCAATTTATACTATTCTATCATATTATATAAAAAAAATGAAAGCTTTTTGAAAATATTTTCAAAAAGCTTCTTATCTTTTATTATCTATATAACTGTAGGTCATATAAATTTCCATATTCATCTATTCCGGCTATTGTTCCTTCTCTAACCTCTATTTTATTGTTTTCCTCTTCTTCTATACTTGTAATTTCCATAGGATACAATTCAACTATTTTTCCTTCTGGATTTATATTGATATCTTTTGGTTCTGTAGTATTATCAGTTTCATACTTTAAACTACCATCTTCAAATAGTATTACAACAAAATCCAGATTACCTTGTCCTAACCAAAAGTCACAAACTTCTTTTATTTTTTTATCAAATTTAAGAGTTCCCAACAATTCAAGAGTAACACTCTTTTTATCATTTGAAAATTTATCTTCTGAAACAATACAATTTGATGCACGCTCAGGCAAAAATGTATAAGACAATGCATTTTCTTTTGCCTTTTTAATCTCTGAAGCCGATATTTTCCCTACTTTTTGTATAGTTTTTTTCTCTTTTGATGATGTTATTTCTGAATTGTTTTTTAAATTGTTTTTTTCTATATTTTTGTCAATAATGTTGTCTTCTAACTTATTGTTAGTAATTTCATTTTTTTCTTTATTTGAATTGTAGCAAATCACTCCAACTAGAGCTATAACTAATAGTACTATTATGAATATACAAATTGCTGTTCCTAAACTTATAGTTATTTTTCCTTTGTTTTCCATTTTGAGGTCCCCCTTTTTGTTAAAATTTTATACCTTAATATATAGTGTGTCAAGGGAATTTAAACAAAGACTTAAAAGAGACACATAAAGTATCTCTTTTAAGTCTTTAGTAAAATAACATTTAATCTTCCATAAGGTTTTCTGTAGTATCTTGTAATTTCAATTTTGTTCCATCTGTGAATTCTATAATTCTATTTCTTGAAACTCCATATTCTCTTTCTTGTTTTTCTTCTCTTGTATTTTTTACAATTTTATTTTTAGCTTTTTTATATACTTTAGCTGTTGCTGTATTATATCCATCAAAATATAATAGTTTTCCATCATCAGTTACTACAAAAAGTCTTTCAGTTGCTCCTTTTGCTAACTCTCCATCAAATGATGACCATTGTACATATGCATTTTTCATCTTTACATCATTACCATCTTCATCTTTTATTGTAATATATTTGTGATTGTTTCTATCATAATATACAATAGTATTATCTTTCTTTACATATATCCTATCTCCCTCATTTCCAAAACTAGTTGCAAAGTCTTGGATTGCATCTTCATATTTATTTCCTTCTTCATTTACTAGTTCTCCTGTTTCTAACAAGAAATATGGTGGTTCCTTAGCTCCTAAGCGATTTCCTCCATCTGTCATATCAAGAATCTTGGCTGGCAAGTTTATTTTTTCAAAATTAGAATTTAATCTTTCATTTGTGCCTTCTACTACTGAAGTTTTCCATACTGTTCCTTCTTCTGTTAAAACATATATTCTTTGTACAGTTTGTTCTCCCCATGTAACAAGGGCCTTTGGTGTTCCTTCAATATCTACTACACTGCCTTTTACATATAACTTTCCATCTTTTATTTCTATTTTGTCATCATACCATGTATATTCTGTTTTACCTTCTCCCTTGAATAACCAATATAAATCACTATACTTCTCATATGCATTTAAAACAGTTTCATTCATTTTTTTGTCTGTATTTCCTTTATTGCTTATTTCTGTATTAGTATTTCCTATATTATTTTGATTGTTATAGTAAACATACATCCATACTAGCCCTATCACTAGTATTATTATTACAAATATAAATATGGCTGTTGATAATTTTATTCCTTTTTTCATTTAAATCTCTCCTTTGTTTTTAATATGATGTTATTATTGCACTAAGAACCATGTCTTCTACAACTCTTAATGCAGGTAACCTACTTTCATCCATAGTATCGTATTTTGCTTCTATCTTCACGGCAATACCTGCAGTACTATCTATTACATGATAATACACCTCAGTGTTGTTTGCAATTGTTGCTTCTCTCCATTCCAAACGGTTTGGATCTGTGCTACCAATGTTGAACCCTCCTTCTGACATTTCTTTGCTGTATTGTCTTCCATTTTTTTCGCATTCTTTTCTAAATAGTTCTTCATATCCGCCTGAATTAAAGGTTGGTTCATATACAGTTAATGTTACATTTACATTATTTACTGTTCCACTAAATGAGCATGATGGTTCTCCTGGTTGACTATTCCATTTGTTTTTATTTATTTCTGTTACTTTCCAACTGGTTGGATAATTTATTTTCATTCCTGGAATATCTTTAGTTATAAATTTCTCTTTTGAAATTCTATTTGGTAATCTATCACAGTTTCCCGCTAAGTATTGTCTTAAAATTTCCACATCTGCCTCTGCAACAATTCCATCATCATTCGTATCAGCATTTTCTTTACCTTGCTCTGACAGAGTCTTGTTTCCTTGTAGGTATTTTTGCAATGCAATTAAATCTTTTCCGTTAACTATTCCATCACAATTTACATCTCCACACAAATTTGTTGCAATTGCATTACTATCATTTGAACCACCATTTGTATTATTCTTAGCAGTATCTTCTGTTATTTTTTCGTCTTCCTTTGAATTTGTATCTTCTGTAATTTCTGTTTGTTTGCTATTTTCTCCAAGTACATTTAAATCTTCTGTCTCTACTATTTTGTAGCCATCATCTTCTTTTCTTATTTTCATCACGCATGTTTTTGTTTTTGTAGTTTCAGCACATTCTTCTTCATAAGTTACCTTATATGTTATTTCTTCATCTTCTTCTTTTATATTCTCCACTTTTGAGTTTTTTATCCAATATGATTTTCCTGATGTTGCAATTTGATATGTCATTCCGTCTACATCACAAAATAGTTCATCAACTATTTTATCTAGTGCTTCTCCATCAAAAATTGTGTTATATCTTTCTTTTAATTCATCTCTATTGTATTTTTTAATTGTTTTTACATAAACTATATTATTTTTATTGTATATTTTTGGTTCATTTGCATCTATCTCGTAAATATTTGTTTCTTTTACTGCATAAAAAGCTCTTTCAAATAGGCTTTTGGCTGTTTCATCTAGATCTATTCTTGCTTCGTTTTTAAATAATGCTTGTATTGAAGATATTGCACTCATCTTTCCATTTGATTGCGCATATAAATTTATTCCAAGGAATCCTACTATAACCAAACTTGCAGCTATTGTTACAAACTTTCCAAAGCTTATTGTAACTACTCTTTTTTCCATCTGTTCACCTCCTTCTAGTACTACATTTTTCTCAAATTTCTTAATCACGTCTTCTGCTCTTTTAGAAATTTTTTGATCTTCTTTTGCTTTTTCTCTAATAAAATTATCTATGTCTTTATTCTTCATTAACATTCACCTCCTCTGGTTTTAAATTTTGATATAAACTCTCTCTAGCCCTACTCAATCTGCTTTTTACTGTACCTGCTGGGATTTCTAGTACTTCTGCTATGTCATGTACTTTTAAATTATTATAGTAATACATTACTACTACTATTTTTAGTTCTTTATCAAGTTTTGAAATTGCTACTTCTATGTCTGTTTTTTCTATTTCTTTATTCAAAGTCATGTCTTCATTTGAAGTATTGTTTTGTATTTTTACAATTTTATCTTGATTAACTTTTTGTTTTTTAATTATGTGATAACATTCATTTATTGCTATTCTTGTTGCCCATGTTTTAAAATATCTTTCGCTCTGTAATTTACTTATATTTTTATATATGTTAATTAAAGTCTCTTGCATTGCATCACATACATCATCTTCATTTTGCAAAATAGCTTTCATAACCTTATATAAAGCGAGCTTGTGTTCTTCTATTACTTTAACAAATGCTTGTTTATCACCTTTCATTGCTTGTTTTATATTAGACATTTCATCCCTCCACTACATATTAGAGTATTTATTTTTGCTTTTGGTTCACAAAATGCAAAAAGTGCTTTTTAACAAAAGCACTTTTTTCTGTATTTTTATTTTTATAATCGTTATTACCTTTGAGATTTTCCCATTTCATTTGGAAACTCAAATCGGCAAGAACAAAAGGCGTAAAATCCATTTTGTTCTTTTTATATTTTATCTTTTGTTATAAGTGAATTAATTTATTATACACTCATTATTTCTTTTTCTTTTTCTGCTAATATTTTATCTATTTCTGCTATTTTATTGTCTGTTAATTTTTGTATTTTGTCTTCTGCTCCTTTTAATTCATCTTCTGTCATTTGGTTATCTTTTTGTAGTTTTTTTGCTTCATCCATAGCTTCTCTTCTTATTGAACGAATTGATACTTTTGAGTCTTCAGCCATTTTTTTAACTTCTTTTACTAGTTCTTTTCTTCTTTCTTCATTTAGTTCTGGGAAAGCTAAACGAATAACTTTTCCATCATTATTTGGATTTATTCCTATTTCTGCTTTTAAGATTTCTTTCTCTATTTCTTTTAATAAGCTTATATCCCATGGTTGTATTACTATTAATCTTGCTTCTGGAACTGATATTCCTGCTACTTGATTAATTGGTGTTGGTGTTCCATAATAGTCTACTCTTATTTTATTTAATATTGCAGGATTTGCTCTACCTGCTCTTACTTCTGAAAAGTTTTCTTGTAAAACACTAATTGTTTTATTCATTTTTTCTTCAATATGATTTAATTCCATAAAATTCTCTCCTTTATTTTACTATTGTTCCTATTTTCTCGCCCTTTATAATACGTACTATATTTTCAGGGTCATCTATTCCAAATACTACTAATGGTATATGGTTATCTTTGCAAAGTGATGTTGCTGTTGAGTCCATTACTTTTAAGTCTTGATTTAATATATCTAAATATGATATTTCGTCATATTTTATTGCATTTGGATCTTCTTTTGGATCTGCTGAATATACTCCATCAATTGTTTTTGCAAGTAATATTACTTCTGAATCTGTTTCTGCTGCCCTTAGTGCTGCTCCTGTGTCTGTTGAGAAGTATGGATTTCCTGTACCACAAGAGAATATTACTACTCTTCCTCTTTCTAAATGTTTTATTGCTTTTCTTTTTATGTATGGTTCTGCTATTTCTCTCATTTCAATTGCAGTTTGAAGTCTTGTGTATATTCCTCTTGCTTCTAATGCATCTTGAAGAGCTAATCCATTAATTGTTGTTGCAAGCATTCCCATATAGTCTGATGTTGTTCTTTCCATTTGATGTCCATATCTTCCTCTCCAGAAGTTTCCTCCTCCAACTACTATTGATACTTCTACTCCCATATCTACTATTTCTTTTATTTTGTCACATATTTTTCCTAAAGTTTCTGCATCTACTCCATTTTTTCTTTCTCCAGCCAAAGCTTCTCCGCTTAGCTTTAATAGTACTCTTTTATATGCTATGTCTTTCATAAAACACACTCCTTTAAATTATCGTTATTATTCTATCATACATGATTATATAAAGAAAAGGGTTTTTTTAAATTTATTAAATAAATTACAATTTGCATTTTTTATGTAAACTGTGTTATAATTATATTGTAATGTGTTAATATTTATTTAATACAACCCCTCTGTATATATAAAGCAAGGAATTTTAATTCCTTGCTTTTAGTTTACTTTTTTAATATTTTTTCTATTTCTTTAAATCTTTTTATTTTTTGTGTTGTTGTTTTTTCTAATTCTTCTTTTGTTAGAATCAATTCTTTTATTCTTTTGAATTGTGATAGATTTTTGTTTATTTCTTTAATATCTTCCCATACTAAGTCTTTATATTCTTTTTCTGTTTTGTCTCCAAAATGAGATTTTATCTCATTTTCATCATATACTACTTTTATTCCCAAAGCAATTTCTCCTTTTGAGTTTTCTCTTGGGAACAACATACTTTCTTTTACATAAGGTAATTTATTTACTAAAAATTCTATATCGCTTGGGAAAACATTTTCTCCATTTTTTAGTACTATAACTTCTTTTTTTCTTCCTGTTATAAATAAGTATCCATCCTTATTGTAATATCCTAAATCTCCTGTATGGAACCATCCATCTTTTAAAACCTCTTTTGTTGCTGCTTCGTCTTCATAATAGCCAAGCATTACATTAGGTCCTTTTGTAACTATTTCTCCTACACCATTTTCATCAACATCTTCTAGTCTTATTTGAATATTGAATGGAGCCATTCCAACGCTTCCTGGACAGTGTTCTTTGTCTGTTTCTGCTGCAACTAATGGAGATGTTTCTGTTAGTCCATATCCTTGTACAGTATCTATTCCAAAATTGTTGTATCCTTCTATTACGTTTTTATCCATCGCAGCTGCTCCAAAGTAAGCTATTCTTAAATTTCCTCCTAATTGGTTTAAAACTGATTTAAACACTTTTCTTCTTATATCAATATGGAATTTCAATAAAAAGTTTGCAATTTTGCTCATTGTATTTACAACTTTTTCTTTGCCTTGATCCTTTATTCCTTTTTGTATCTTTTTATATATTGTTTCTAGCACTAAAGGTACTGCTACAAATACACTAATATGATATTCTTGTAAGTTTTTTGCAATATATTTTAATCCATCACAAAAAGCAACTGTTGCTCCACTATAAAATCCATATAGAAATGTGATTGTACATTCAAAAGTATGATGTAATGGCAAGAAAGATAATAATACATCATTTGGATACATTTTTGACATTTTAGCCATTGCCATTATGTTAGATGTTATATTTTTTTGAGAAAGCATTACACCCTTTGCTGTATTTGTTGTCCCTGATGTGAATATTAAAACACTCATTTTCTCATTATCTATTTTTACTTCATCATATGCTTTGTTTCCGTTTTTTCTTTCTTCTTTTCCTTTTTCTACTAATTCATTAAAAGATAATATACCATCTTTTTCTTTGTTTAAGTCCATATTTATAAAATATTGCAAAGATGTATCTTCTTGTTTTATTTCTTCAAAAACTTTACTATATTTATTCTCATATACAACAGCATCTGCTTTACTTCTTTTTATTAAGCTTTTAATTTCAGCATCTGGTAATGCTTTATCCAATGGAACAATTACCATATTTGATGTTGTAACCGTTAAATAAGTAACGCACCATTCATATCTATTATTTCCTATAACTGCTACCTTTTTATTTTCTAGTCCCATTTTTAAAAGTGTTGTTCCAAAAGCTTCTATCTCTTCTTTTATTTGACTATATGTTTTTTCTACTATTTTTTGATTTGGCTTTCCTAAATTTTTCTTAAATTTGTATGCTACATTATTGGAATATTTACTAGCACTATGATTTACCAAATCTCTAAAATTATATATCTCATCAATCTTGTAAATTTCGCTGTTTAATTTTTTCATTTTTTATTACCTCCAAATTTGTTCTTTGTATTTTTCACTTTCAATAGTTTAGCACCATTTTATTAAGCAAGTCAAGAATTTGTTGGTATTGCTATTTCTACACTTTTATGCTATACTGGTAGAGTATTTAATTTCCAATTCTACCGTCAGTAGAATTGTTGGGAGAGTGTAGCTTTATGAATGATTTAAAGCGAATTATCGCAAATAACATAACAAATCTTCGAAAATCAAAAAATTTAACACAGTTAGAATTTGCAAAAGAACTTAATTATTCTGATAAAGCAATATCAAAATGGGAAAGAGCAGAATCTATTCCAGATGTTGTAGTTCTAAAACAAATTGCAGATTTTTTTGGAGTAACTATAGATTATCTTTTAAATGAGCACTTAGAAAACGAAAAATTGATTGTAATAGAAAACAAAATTAAATCAAGCAGTCTTAATAAAGTTTCTCTTTCTTTACTATCTGCTTGTCCTATATGGATTATATCAACAATAGTTTTTAGTTTAGTTTCAATCTTTAAAGGTATTTATGTGTGGTATGTATTTTATATTAGTGTTCCTCTAACAATACTTATGTTTTTGATTTTTAATAGTCTTTGGGGAAACAAAAGAAATAATTATATTATAGTTTCGTTTTTTGTTTGGAGTATATTAGCGTGTATATATTTGTGTTTGATTAAGTTTAACCTTTGGCAATTGTTTATATTGGGCATTCCTGCTCAACTTGCAATTATTTTGTGGTCAACATTAAAATTTAAAAGGAAAAAATAGAAAGTTACAATGTAACTTTCTATTTTTATTTATATATTCAATTATTATTTTTCTTCTTTTAAGCAATCTTTGCCATCTACTATTCTTGATACAAGCATTGCTGAACTTGTATTTCCAACAACATTTAATACTGTTGCTGGGCAATCTATAATTGTTGCTATTATTGTAAGTATTGGTAATGCTGCTACTGGATATCCCATCATGCTTAATATCATCATTTCTGATATTGTTCCTCCACCAATTGGAACTGCTGTAACTAATAATGTAGCTACTAATGAAACTAATAATATTTGCATAGCTCCACCAAATGTTGCTATATTTGTTCCAAATAAGCAAACTAAAAACATAACTTTAAATACTGATCCAATTATACTTCCGTCTTTATGTAAGTTTGTTCCTAGTGGTATTGATGTTTCTGCTATATCACTTGATATTCCCATGTTACTTGTAGCTTCCATATTTACTGGTATTGAAGCAGCGCTTGAACATGTTGCAAGTGCTGTTACTGTAGGTGGTATTGCATTTTTCCAAAATATTTTAACGCCTTTTTTCTTACCTGCAATAAATGCATAAACTGTATACATTATAAAATAGTATAAAACTGATACTACTAAATATATAATAAATGTTTTTGCATATCCTAAAGCAATGTTTGCTCCAAAGCTTCCAACTAATGCTGCAAAATAGCATCCTAATCCTATTGGAGCATAATACATAACAATATTTAATAAATTCATTATTATAGTAGTTGCTGATTCAAGAAAATCTTGAACTGGTTTTCCTTTTTCACCAGACATCTTAATTGCACATCCGAATAGTATTGAGAATATAACAAGCGCTATTAGATTATTTTTTGAAAGTAATCCACTAAAATCTGAAACTGTTATTGCAGATACTGTTCTTTCAAATATGTTTAGTTCTTCTGCTTCTTCAGCTTCTACTTCTTCACTGCTACTTTCTAATGATTCTAGTATAGCTTTGCCATCTTCTACATTCACAAGTTTAACAAAAAATGTACTTAATAGCCCTACTAAAACTGCAATAATTGATGTTATTACAATTACTAAAACTATTGAACCCATTATTTTGCCTAAACGCTTTGGCTGTTCTATTCTTGCAATTGATGTACTTATTGTTAAGAATACCAATGGTACTATTATAACGAACATCAAGTTTAAGAAAATGTCTCCAAATGGACTTAAAACTGTTGCACCTTCCTTCCATATTAAACCTATTATTGCCCCTATAATTATAGAAAGTAGCAATATTACTGTCTGACCATAATGCTTAAAAAACTCTTTCATAGGTTTTCCTCCTTTAAAATTTTATTACTCATACATTATATTGTTTTTTTCTCTATTAATCAAGATTTTTAAATGTTTTTCTTTGTTTATTTATATTAATTTTTCTAGTATTTGAATAGCATTAGTTGCAGCACCTTTTCTTATATTGTCTGCCACTACCCACATATTTATTCCAGATTTAACGCTATAATCTCTCCTTATTCTTCCAATATATACCTCGTCTGTTCCTGTTGAATTTATGGCTAATGGATATATTCCATTTTTTATATCGTCTTGAACTATAATTGACGGACTATTTGATAATAATTCCTTTATTTTATTTATATCTATTTCTTTTTCAAATTCAACATTTATTGATTCAGAATGTGAATTTAAAACTGGGACTCTTACCGTTGTAGCAGTTATTCTCATTTTGGGATTATCTAAAATTTTCCTTGTTTCATTTATCATTTTTAATTCCTCTTTAGTATATCCATCTTCTGTAAATGAGTCTATTTGAGGTATGCAATTATTTGCAATTACATATGGAAATTTTTGATTTTTCAATCCTTTTAATGTGTTTTCTAAGTCCTTTACGCCTTTACTTCCTGCCCCTGATACTGCTTGATATGTAGAATACACTATTCTTTTTATTTTATATTCATCATTTAATGGTTTTAATGCAACTACTGCTTGTATAGTTGAGCAGTTTGGATTAGCTATAATGCCTTTATGTTTCTTTATATCTTTAGCATTTACTTCTGGAACTACTAGCGGTACATCTTTGTTCATTCTAAAATAACTACTGTTGTCTATTACAATTGTACCATTTTGAACTGCAATTGGCACATATTCTTTTGATACTTTGGCACCAGCCACAAATATTGCATAATCAAATTTTTTATTGAATGTTTCCTTTGTTAATTCTTTTATTTCATATTCTCTTTTCATGAATCTAACTTTTTTGCCTTGTGATTTTTTAGATGCAAAAAGTTCATATTCAAAATTAGGAATATTTTTTTCTTCCAATACTTTTAAAACAGTCTGCCCTACTAAACCAGTAGCACCAATTATTGCTAATTTTTTATTTTTCATATTTTTCTTCTTCCTTTAATAAATCTTTCATATTATACATTCCTGATTTTTTATTAATAATATATTTAGCTGCCTTTAAAGCACCTCTTGCAAATATTCTTCTTGATGTTACATTGTGTGTTATTTCTAAGCTTTCATCCTCACTAAAAAATATTACGCTGTGCTTTCCAACTTCTGTTCCTCCTCTAACGGAATGAATTCCTATTTCAGTATTACTACGTTTATTTTTCTTATCATGTCTATCATATACATATTCTAACTTGTTTCCTAATGTCTCATTTATAGAATCAGCAAGCATTAATGCTGTTCCACTTGGACTATCTATTTTATTCCTATGATGTGTTTCTATTATTTCAATATCTGCCTCTTTAAGTTTAGTTGCTAAATTTGATATAATTTCACTCATTAAACTAATCTCATAAGACATATTGTTTGATTTGAAAATAGGAATTAATTTTGCATATTCTTCATTTATTATTTTTGTCTCACTATCATTAAATCCTGTTGTTGCTATTACTATTGGTATTATATTTTCCTTTGCATATTTTAAAATATTAAATGTAGCACTAGGATTAGAAAAATCTATTATTACATCTGGTTTTTCTTTTATTTTTTCTATGTTGTCATATACTGGTATTCTATTGTTACACTTTATTTTATCATATCCGGCGCAAGCAATAAAATCATCACTTTCTTCTATTTCTTTTAAAAGCTCTTGCCCCATTCTACCTGCTATTCCGCTAATTAAGATTTTCATTTTTTCACCTCAATCAATCCGTATTTTTTCATTTCTTGGATTAGCTTTTCTCTTGTTTCATCACTCATTCTTATTAATGGTAATCTCGGAATTCCAACATCATATCCAAGAATATTATATGCTTCTTTTATTGGTATTGGATTTACTTCTGAAAATAAACATGATGTTAAATCTAAAGTATTAAGTTGTAATTCTATGGCTGTTTTTATATTTCCATTTAAAAAATTATAAACCATGTCATGTACATCCCTTGGAATAATGTTAGAAAGTACTGAAACGACTCCTATACCTCCAACCGAAAGTACTGGCAATATTTGGTCATCATTCCCAGAATATATTGCTAAATTATCTTTACATAAATTTGCTATTTCTGCCACTTGTGATATATTTCCACTTGCTTCTTTTATTGCAACTATATTATCTAATTTTGAAAGTTCCAAACATGTTTTAGGTAATATGTTAACACCTGTTCTAGAAGGTACATTATATAATATTATTGGAATCTTTATTTCACTTGATATAGCTTTATAATGAGCAACTAATCCTTTTTGTGTGGTTTTATTATAATATGGCGTCACTAGTAAAACCGCGTCTGCACCAACGCTTTCAGCATATTTTGACATTTCTATTGCATTTTTAGTGCAATTACTTCCTGTTCCAGCAATTATTGGTATTCTTTTGTTTGCCACATCTATAGCAAATTTTATTGTTTCTTTTTTTTCTTGCATAGACATTGCTGAAGATTCACCTGTAGTGCCACAAACAATTATTGCATCTGCTCCTTCTTTAATTTGATACTCAATTAATTTTCTAAATTCATCAAAATTAACACCATTTTTTGTAAATGGAGTTACAATAGCTGTTCCACAACCTTTAAATATTATTTTTTTCATTCTATCCTCTCCTCCTTTATAATATGTCTTTTAACAATTCTTCTTGTGTTTTAGTTGAGAGTAATGCTGGTGGTATATCAAAAATGGTAATAGCTCCATATTCACCTTTTTGATATAGTTTATATACAGCTCTAGCATATGCTACTAATACACTTGCTGTGAATTCCGGATTAGAATCTAATTTTAAAGAATATTCTATTATCTCATTCGAATCATTATTTTTCCCTGTTTTTCCGCTTCTTATTACAAATCCACCATGTGGCATTGTATTATGGTTTTCTCTTAACTCTTTATCTGATACAAAATTTACAATTGTATCATAATCTGCAAAATAATTTGGCATATTTATTATTTCTTTTTTTATTTCTTCTTTGTCTGCATTTTCTTCTAGAACAACAAAGCACTCTCTTATATGCTTTTCTTTAGCTGTTAATTCTGGATTTTCTCCATTTCTCACTTTTTCGATTGTTTTTTCTATTGGTATTGTGTACTGTTTTGCATCTTTAACTCCTTCTATTTGTCTTATCGCATCAGAATGTCCTTGGCTTACTCCTTTCCCCCAAAATGTATATGTATTCCCTTTTGGTAAATAACATTCCGATAACAATCTATTTAATGAAAAAATTCCTGGATCCCATCCACATGAAATTAAAGCTATTTTTTTAGATAGTTTTGCATTTTCATTTACATTCCTAAAATGTTCTGGTATTTTTGCATGTGTATCAAAACTATCTATTACATTAAACATTGACGCAAATTTTGGTGTTTGAACTGGTAAATCCTTCGCTGATCCTCCACACAAAATCATAACATCTATTTTATCTTTCCAATTTTCTATCTCTTCAATTGAATTTACTTTTACATTTGTTATTGTTTTTATATTGTCGGGGTCTCTTCTTGTGAATATTGCTTTTAGTTCCATATCATTATTATTTAAGATTGCAAGTTCCACCCCTTTACCTAAATTTCCATATCCTATTATTCCAATTCTTATCATCATTTTATCTCTCCTTCTTCATATATTACTGTTCCTATACTATCAAAATTAAAAGTAGATTTTACTATTATCTTAATATTTTCTTTTTTAGCCATTTTTACGCATTTGCAGTGCAATACTCTTGCCCCATCTTCTGCCATCTCTATCATTTTATTATATGATATCTTTTTGTATTTTATTGCACTTTTGTTTTTGTTTGGATCTTCTGAATAAATTCCGTCTACATCTTTAAATATTTCACATTCTTTTAATCCAAGTGCCTTAGCTAAAGCTATTGCAGTAGTGTCAGAGCCTCCGTCTTCCTAATGTTGTTATATTATTATCTCTAGTTACCCCTTGAAATCCTGCAATTATTACAATTTTTTCTTCTTTTAATTCTTTTAGTATTCTATCAGTTTTTATATCTATAACATTAGCATCTCCATAATTAGAATCAGTAATTATTGGAACTTGCCAACCAAGAAGAGATATTGCCTTATATCCCAAATCACTTAAACACATTGATAATTTTGCTATAGTAATTTGTTCTCCAGTTGCTAATAAAACATCTTGCTCTCTTAAATTCTCTTTTGTTGAAATTTCTCCTTTCTCTTTTAATAATTCATCTGTCATATTCCCTTGTGCTGATACTACGACTACAACTCCTTTTCCTTTTTCTTTAGCCCCGAATTATATGTTTACAAACATTATTCAAACCAGGACCATCTGCTACAGAACTGCCTCCATATTTTTGAACTACTATATTCATTTCTATAACCCCTTAATGTAAATAAAACGATATTTAAGTCTAAATATTCATTTTTTAAATATATGTAAATTGCTTTTAGTATAAATCTCTATAATATTAATAGATTTTATACATTGCAAATTTCCATCAATATCATCTATAATTATTAAAGCAATACTATTATATGTTCTTTGTATTATTTAATCAAGTTTTACTTAAAAGTTTATATTATTTTTTCTAAATATAATATATTACCTAAAATTATTAGAAATGTTCCTGTTTTTAATTGTTTCTTTTAAATCACCTTCTTTTTAATGCTTTATATTGGCAAGACCAAAGGGCAATTCTAATCCATTTTGTTCTCTTATAAAATTATTTCCTAGCCATATTCTTGCGATAACATCTGTTATGAACAATATAAATATACAAATTGTAAAAATATTAAGAGTTTTTTGCTTTTTACTTTCTATAACACTTTTTAAAACAGGTTGTACTATATAAATAGCAAATAGTGCAGCAAACCCAAACTTTAAATCTGGTATTAAAGCAATTCGTCCCTGAAAATTTAAAAATTCATTGCTATAATCCCAAAGATTTTTAAAATTTCCGCCAGTAAAATCCATAATATATGTAGATACTAACTCAACCATTGTTGCAAATATGCATGATTCTAAATATATAATTACTGGCCTAATATTAATTCTTTTTAATCTTATTTGTTTGTTTTTTGTTCTAAAAAATAGTAATGTAATTACCATACCTCCAACCCCATATATTGGAAGCCATGGTCCAAATAATACTCCTCTGTTCACAATAATATGATCTTCTATTATAAAAAGAAGTACTTCAAATATCCAGCCAAAAATGCAAAAAGTTATAAAAAATATAAATATATCTCTTGCTATTTCTATTGGTTTCTTATTTGAAAAATCAATTCCTAGATCAAATATTTTGTTTGTTTTAGCTTTTTCCATTTTTTATTTCCCCAAACCGATATTTTTATTTTTCTTGTTTATTTTAGAAATTTCTTTGAATTTATCTCTTTTTTCTTTTAAATACGCTTCGCTGTCACTATTATATTTTGCTTCATTTTTTAATTTTAAATAAGAATTGTATCTTTCTTGAGATAGTTCTCCATTTTTTATTGCTTCTAGTATTCTGCAACCTGGCTCATTTGTATGTGTACAGTCTGAAAATTTACAAGTACCCAAAAATTGTTCTACATCTTTAAAAGTTTTATCAAGTCCTTCTTCACAATCCCACATTCCAAGTTCTCTCATTCCTGGTGTATCAATTATCATTGTTCCATTTGGTAACATTAGTAATTCTCTGTTCTTCTTATATTAAAATTATCATTTAAAGATTGCATTATAAATACATAGTCAAAATTTGCTGCAATTAGCTGTTCATGTTGTTTATGTAGCTCATGATTTCTATCTGCTGAAGCAGAAGCTCTTGAAAATGAGCTTTCTCTTTTTAGTGTTTCTAAAATTAAGCTATCACCTAAGTCATTCCATTCTATTAAAACAAAATCTCCTATTGTAGGATATATTGAATTTGGATTATCATAATAGCTTCTTTTTTTTAGTCTAGCAAATGTCTTTCCTTTGTTACATACAATTTCGTATCTGTCCCTATATGTTGTTATTATTCGTGCAGGTGTTCCTGCTCCATTTATTATATAATTTTCTTTTTTAAAACCATAATCTTCTATATTCATTTTTTTACCTCCTCATAATCTTTCTTTTAGATTACTACGAGATCCAATCTTAATTTTCTCAAAAATACCTCCTTATAAATTAATTCTTAATATGATTTATATCACAAAAACAGATAGTTAGCAATGCTAGCTATCTGTTTTTTATTAATACTATTTAACTTTATTTTTCTTTTTTAATACACTTGTAACTACTCCTTTTTTCCCTAAATATTCATCAATTCTTTTTTGAGCAGCACTCATTAGTTCTTCTTTTGTATTGCCTGTTTCACTTGGCACATAAATTACACGTTCTGCTTGTGTTCCTAGAGCATCATCTATATGGTATATAACATTGTCATATTTAAATACTGCTATACCTAATCTTAATGTATAGAAAGGACTGTTCTCTCCTGCTCTATTATCAACATAAAAGTCCATATTTTTGTAATTTAAATATGATTTTAGTTCTCCTGAAAACATATCTAAAGATTCAGTTTCATTTTTTCCTACATTGTTTACCCAGTAATTTATTAATTCTAAATCTCTAACATTAAAGTATTCTATATTACTTGGGAATTTTTTAATAAAGTGATCCATTTTTTCTTTTATAGTATTATTATAATTGTAAACAATATCTACATTATCAATTAAATAATAATGGTATATTTCCATATATTGTTATTCTTAATATTCCTATAATGACTAAATGTAGTGGATAATATAAGTAAAAGAACCATTTCATCCAGTTTAGTTTGCCTTTTTCTCCATTATAAAAATTTAATAATGGATATGCTAATATAACTGCTAATGTAATTAATCCATATGTTTTACTTACAAATAAATATGAAATAACTGCATAAATTATAATCCAAAAACTCATACTTATAATTTGCTTTTTTAAATTGCCTCTATTGGAATACATAGATAAAATTGCCATTACTGCTATACAACTCCAATCAGATGAAAAAGTTATAATGTTTATTAAAATAACTAGTAACCATTTTTGCCATTCTTTTAAATTAGTTTTGTAATTTATAATATAAAGAGCAACTACTGACCAAGCAAGAGGCCACATAATACTTGTTTGATTAAAAATATTTCCTGAACTAAATGGCATATAATTTATTCCAAAGGCAAAGCAATATGCAAAATGAGATATTATTGCAAAAATAAATAATCTTAAAATATATTTTTTTAAGTTTTTAGTATAATAAAAACCTTCACAAATAAAGAAAAACATAATAGGTGCAGTTAGTCTACCAATTATATGTAATATATTTGAGATTATATTATTAGGCATTCCTGGGTAAATTAAATCTGCAATATGATCAATTGTCATTGCTATAATTGCTATTACTTTTAAATGATTTGAATTCAACTTTTTCATTACATCACCTACTTAACAACTTACTATTTTTCTAATTTTTATAATATCACAAATTTTTTACACCTCACATAAATTACAATTTCTCTAGCCATTCTTTGTAAAATTTTAGCTGTTCTTCCGTATGAAAATAGTGCTCTCCATTTTCTAGTATAGTTAAATCGCAATTAAATTTATTTGAAAAGTTTTTGATTATATCTTCGTTTTGCATATTGTCTTTATTTCCATATAAGATATATGTTTTTTTATTCCGATTAATTATAGGATTATCTTTAACATATTTATAGTAATCCCAATATTAGGATTTTTATAACTTCATCTTCTTTATTAGACATATTTCCATGTACTGCTATAAAGACTTTACTACTTTTTTCTCCCCATATTATTGATGGAATACCGTCTATATTTATTCCTTCATTTTTTATTAGATTAGCTTTTGTGTGTGCTACGATCCCAACGGTTACACAGTTTATCATTTGTGTTTCTCCTTTTGTTTTATTAATTTATTCGCAGTGCGAGTCGTCTAGGACGGCGACTCATACAGCTTTTTTTGCAGACACAGGGCCTGCCCCTACATCTATTTTTTTATATGTCATTCTTCTTCATGTCAATACTATTTATTGTCACTTTTCATTTTTTCTAAACATTCTTGTTGCTAATGCTAGTATTATAATTGTATATATACAAAATACAATTATATTTTGTGTTGTTATTGTTTCTATATTATTATTTAAAATTCCTTTTGTAATTGTTAATGCAGAGTCAAATGGTAAAAACTCACAGATTTTTGCATATGTATCTCCTAACATTTCTTTTGGAAAATACATACCACTTGTAAAGCATACTAATTGAATTATTATGCTTGAAACTCCTGATGCTGCTTTATCTGAAACTAAACTTCCTATTAGTATTCCCATTGCAATAAATAGTACTGCTATTATAATTGATGCTAAAACTGTCCAGATAATATTTATGCTAAATTGTAATCCTAAAAATATTGCTATTATAAATAATAATATATCTTGTAATAAAATGATCGGTATAAATGAAATCATATACCCTAATATATATTCTATTGGCTTCATCGGCCTTATTCCTAATCGTGTAAGCAGTGATGTTGTTCTATCTTTTGAAATTAGCATAGCTGTAAAAAGTGTAATAAATGAAAAACTAAATATCATAATTCCTGGTGTGAAGTTTTCTAGTTTATATGCATCATTTGGTATTTTAAATTGTTGAAATATAAATAGTAAAAATAATGGCAAAACTATTGCAAAAATAATGCTTAATGGATCTCTTATAATTTCTTTAAAATTTCTCTTGGCAAAATTCAATGTTCTCATTACAATTCACCTCCAGTAGCAATTTTTACAAAAGCATCTTCAAAGTTTTTTGCTCCTGTTTTTTCTATAAGTTCTTTTGCTGTTCCTATTTGAACTATATTTCCTTTATTCATTATTGCAATTCTATCTGATAAGCTTTCTGCTTCTTCCATATAGTGTGTTGTTAGTATTATAGTAACTTTTCCTTTTAAACTTTCTATTATTTTCCATAATTCTTTTCTTGCAATAACATCTAGTCCTAAAGTAGGTTCATCTAAAAATAATATTTGTGGATTGTTTATTAGTGCTATTGCTATTGAAACTTTTCTTTGCCATCCTCCTGATAATGTTTTTGCTTTTTGCTTTAATACTTCTCTAATTTAAACATTTTTATTAGTTCATTTATTTTTATATCTTTGTCTTTAATTTTATATACTCCTGCCATAAATTCTAAGTTTTCTTTAACTGATAAATTAGGAGCAATTGCTGTTTCTTGTGGTGAAACATTTAATTTTTCTCTAATTTTCATATAGTCTTTTTTTGTATCATATCCTAATACCTTTATTTCTCCATCTGTTGGCATTATTAATGTTGACATCATTTTTATTGTTGTAGTTTTTCCAGCGCCATTAGTTCCTAATAAAGCAAACAGTTCTCCCTCTTTTACTTCCAAGTTAATATTATCTACTGCAACTTTGTCTTTAAATTTTTTTGTTAATTTTTTTATTTCAATTGCATTCATATTATTTGTCTCCTTTCGGAATAAATTTATCAATACTTTCTTCTAACACATTAGCTTTAACTATTGCCATTCCTTTTTTCTTATCACATAAAACCACTACCGAATCTCCTGGTTTTATATCAAACATATCTCTTGCTTCTTTTGGAATAACTATCTGTCCTTTTTCTCCCACTTTGCTAATTCCAACATATTTATCTTTATTCATAAAAAACCCTCCTTGTATGATTTGTTATACTTTTCATACTTATTTTATCACATTAAATTTAAAAAGCAATAAAAAAGTATTAAATATTTATTCCTATTCAACAAAAACAAGGAAAGCACTTATTCAAGTGCTTTCCTTGTTTTTTAGCTTTGGATTTTGTCAATTAATTTAACACATTTTCTAAAGCTTTTTTAGCTTTTCTTTCTTTTTCTCGATTGGAAATATAGTTTTTAACTATTTCTAGAGCTTCTTCCTCTGTGAGGTTTGTTCCCTCGCCATCAACTCTTATGGTTAATATTTCCCGACCATCTTCCAAAGTTACTTTCATGCCTATTATCCTCCTGTAATAAATAATTTGAGCTTTCGCTCTTTATTAAGTAGTTTATCATTAAATTTCTTAAAATTCAACTAGTCATAATAAAAAAATAAGCGCAAATTCTCACCTGAATTTACGCTTATTGTCACATATCAACATTTATTTTAACATGTTTTTTATTTAATACCTTTGAAATAATTAGAATAACGGAATTGATTATATATAGATTCGGAATTTTTTTCTTCTATTTTTTCTTCTTTAGCTGATAAAGGTTTATATACTGTTCCAACAAACCATACTTCTCCTGTTTCTTTGTTTCTTACAATAAACATATATGGTTTATCAAATGTTAAATCTATTTTCTCCACAGGCACATCATATAAATAATCAAAGCTTTCTCCTCCTCCTGATCCCATAGCAAATGTTGCTGCACTTGCTTTTATTCCATCTTGTGTAAATTCAATATTCGCTTTGTGTTTTGCCTGGCTTATATATGTTTTCTCTTCCGTAATACCATTTAAATTAGCCTTTTCTTTATCAAATACGTCTTTAACTCCCATATCATTTAAATCTTTAACAAGGTTTAAATCATAATCAAATTTAAATTTAGGAATATAACCTACTATTTGAGTAACAACTCCTTCTTTAAAGTTTTCTCTTTTTATTTCTTTTAAGCTATTTATTATTTTATTAACGTCTTCTGCTGTAACCTTATTTATATATTTATCCAAATCTTCTGTTGGCATTATTGCAACATATTGTAATGTTGTTCCATTATATTCTTTCAAATCTTTAGCAAATGATTTTACTTTTTCATCTTGATAAACATAAAAATCTGTGTTTGTATCTTCCCTTTTATAATTACTATTTATGTCTTTTATATATTGGTCCAAGTATTCCTTTACCGCAGTTTCAACATCTTTTCCTTCTAAATAATATGATGCATCTCCATAAGGATCCTCACTTAAATATTTTTTAAATGCATCTCCTACTGTTTTTCTAATATTATCTTCTCCTAGTGTATTAACAATATCATAATTGTTTACAGAAGCAATTATTCCCATACCAGATATTTCATCTTCAACATCTTTAAAGTTATTCCATAATAATCCTGATGGCCCATTCCATCCATAATTTTCATGTGCATATTTAACCTCATAAGGATTATCTAAAAATTTATTTTTCCATTCCATATCAATTGCTACTGCATTTACAAGTGCAAAGTCTACTTCATTCACACTTGAATCATCTAGCATATTATCTATAAGTTTAAGAGTTTTATTGCTAATCCATGAATTCATTTTTTTAGCTGAAGTAAATGAATCATATTCAACATCTGCATTATATTTAGTTTTCAAATTATTAACGAATTTTTCTTTTACAGAATTTTTATATGAATCTCTTATAAACAATGCATTTGCTAATGACATGTTAGCACTATTAACATATTTGTTAGGTTTATAGTCTCCAATTAAATTAGAAATTTGTTCTTTAGACTCTCCTTCTGTTCCTTCATTCAACATAGCCAAAGCATATTTAATAGAGAGTGGACTATATATTTTATTTTTTCTCTCATTTTCTAGTTGCAAAAATCTTAAGTCAAAATCTTCTAATGAATTACCTTTAAGTGCATACTTAAAAGCTTTTTTAGTATCTGTAATTTCTGTATTGTTTACTTTACTTTCAATTGTATTTGGTTTTTCGCTTTTAAAATATACTGTCATAGCCACTATTGCTACACTCAACAGTATTATAATGAATAAAAGTATTGCTGTTCCTAAGCTGATTCTTAATTGTTTTTTTTCTTCCTTTTGTTCTTCCATATTATATCCCCCTTTTTCTTTAGTTAATAAACTACATACAAATATTATCATAATAAAAAAATAAAAGCAATATTTTCGCAGACGTTTATTGTTAATATTTTACATTAGTATTTTTCCTATTTTTGGAAAATATGGCACGTCCTTTTCGAATCCTCCTATCTAAACCAAAATAAAGACTAGTTATAGCT
>ERZ1504459.121-NODE-121-length-19206-cov-8.518511_pt1 | contig 19206 bp, 19 predicted proteins | sample MGYA00574790_ERZ1504459 | MGnify/ENA primary metagenome ERZ1504459 (study PRJEB39906, sample SAMEA3182106) | gut metagenome | biome: human; feature: gut; material: Stool; isolation source: human stools | place: Canada | collected 2013-02-26 ...
CAAAGGTACGAATAAATGAGAAGTCTACAATGGTATAAACGCGGAGCCGCTTACTGCGATAAGGTGAAGAGAGGTGAAGAGTGGTGAAGAGTGAAGCTTGACTCTTCACCTGTTTAATGTATTGATAATTAATGGATTAATGCCAAAGTGTGAAGAGTGAAGAGTAAAAGCGAAAGTGGCTTTCTGTGCAGCCGTTTTTCGCTTTAGAGCTTGCTTCCGTAGCAGAGGTCTCCGGCATCGCCGAAGCCAGGAATGATGTATTTGTGCTCGTTCAGTCCCTCGTCGATAGATGCACACCAGATGGTTGTCTTGTCTTCAGGGAATGTCTTCTTGACGTGCTCGATGCCCTGTGGAGCGGCAAGCACGCAGGCTACATGGATGTGCTTAGGGGTTCCCTTGGTAAGGAGCGCCTTCATACCCATCTCCATGCTGATGCCTGTGGCAAGCATAGGGTCTGCGATGATGAGCGTCTTGCCGGTAAGGTCTGGAGTAGCCAGATACTCGATATGAACCCCCACCTCGGTATGCTCCTTGTTGGTATATTCGCGATAGGCACTCACGAAAGCATTGCCGGAGTGGTCGAAGATATTGAGGAAACCCTCGTGGAAAGGCAGGCCTGCACGGAAGATCGTACCGATGACAATCTTGTCGGTAGGGAAATTAACCTGGGCTACACCGAGCGGGGTAGTCACGTCTCTGTTCTCGTAATTGAGGGTCTTTGAAATCTCAAAAGCCTCATACTCGCCGATTCTCTTGATGTTGTTGCGGAAGAGGAGTCGGTTCTTTTGATACTCGCAGTCGCGCATCTCAGCCAGATAGCGGTTGATGATGCAGTTATGCTCGCTCAGATTATTAATTTTCATAAGTCGTAGTATTTATATTCTTGTTATTTCAATCGATGTTTATTCCTGCTGTAATCATCTGTCAAGATGCAGCAAAGGTGTTGCAAAGATAAGGCAAAATCCGGAAACCGCAAAATGTTTTCCGTTATTTTTTCCATCCGGCTTCTTCTGGTGCCATCCATGGGCTTTTATGTGCCTTCTGAACCCCTATATATATAATTAGGTGGAAAATGAATTTGGATGAAGCAGATTTGCGGCGAATATTTGCAAAGTCAATATGGCAAATTATAGATGAATTGGTCGATTTTTTAATTCTTTAACCTAAAAAGGTTTTAAAAAGCAAGAATATTATCTAAGAATCTTTGCTATAAAACATATTTTTTGTAACTTTGCGGCGGTTTTAGGAAAAAAGGGTTTTTGAAATCCCATTTTGAATATTAGGATAAAGTTTCAGAAAGAAATATTTCACAACTTAAATACATTTAGAAAAAATGGCAAAGTTAGATTTGACAAAGTACGGCATTACTGGTGCTACAGTAATCGCTCACAATCCTTCTTACGAGCAGTTGTTCGAGGAGGAGACAAAGGCTGGTCTCGAGGGTTACGAGGTAGGTCAGCAGACAGAGTTAGGTGCAGTTAACGTTATGACAGGTATCTACACTGGTCGCTCACCTAAGGATAAGTACATCGTAATGGACGAGAACTCAAAGGACACTGTATGGTGGACTACTGATGAGTACAAGAACGATAACCACCCAATGTCTGAGCAGGTTTGGGGTACTGTTAAGGATCTCGCTGTTAAGGAGCTCTGCAACAAGAACCTCTATGTAGTAGATGGTTTCTGCGGTGCTAACAAGGATACACGTATGGCTGTTCGTTTCATCGTTGAGGTTGCTTGGCAGGCTCACTTCGTAACAAACATGTTCATCCGTCCTACAGCTGAGGAGCTTGAGGCATTCGAGCCAGACTTCGTTGTTTACAACGCTTCTAAGGCTAAGGTAGAGAACTACAAGGAACTCGGCTTGAACTCTGAGACTTGCGTTGCTTTCAACGTAACATCTAAGGAGCAGGTTATCATCAACACATGGTATGGTGGTGAGATGAAGAAGGGTATGTTCTCTATGATGAACTACTTCTTGCCATTGAAGGGTATGGCTTCTATGCACTGCTCTGCCAACACAGATATGAACGGTGAGAACACTGCTATCTTCTTCGGTCTTTCTGGTACAGGTAAGACTACATTGTCAACAGACCCTAAGCGTAAGTTGATCGGTGACGATGAGCACGGATGGGACGACGAGGGTGTGTTCAACTTCGAAGGTGGTTGCTACGCTAAGGTTATCAACCTCGACAAGGAGTCTGAGCCAGACATCTACGGTGCTATCACACGTGACGCTCTCCTCGAGAACGTAACTGTAGCTAAGGATGGTAAGATTGACTTCGCAGATAAGACTGTTACCGAGAATACTCGTGTATCTTATCCTATCTACCACATCAAGAACATCCAGCGTCCATTCTCTCAGGGTCCAGCTGCTAAGCAGGTTATCTTCCTCTCAGCAGATGCATTCGGTGTATTGCCACCAGTATCTATCTTGAACGCTGAGCAGACTAAGTATTACTTCCTCTCTGGCTTCACAGCTAAGTTGGCTGGTACAGAGCGCGGTATCACCGAGCCTACTCCAACATTCTCTGCTTGCTTCGGTCAGGCATTCTTGGAGTTGCACCCAACTAAGTACGCTGAGGAGTTGGTAAAGAAGATGCAGAAGTCTGGTGCTAAGGCATACTTGGTTAACACAGGTTGGAACGGTACAGGCAAGCGTATCTCTATCCGCGATACACGTGGTATCATCGACGCTATCCTCGACCACTCAATCGACGCTGCTCCTACAAAGACTATCCCATTCTTCAACTTCGTAGTTCCTACACAGTTGGAAGGCGTAGATCCTAAGATCCTCGATCCACGTGATACATACGCTGAGGCTTCTCAGTGGGAGGAGAAGGCTAAGGATTTGGCTGCTCGTTTCATCAAGAACTTCGCTAAGTACACAAACAACGAGGCTGGTAAGGCTCTCGTTGCTGCTGGTCCACAGCTCTAATTCGACACTTCGAATTTATACTAAATATGGAATCCCGTTTCTTGCAAAAGAAGCGGGATTTCTTCGTTTTTACGCCTCGAAATCACTAAAAAACTTAAAAAATGCGCCTAAAATGAATAATTTGCATAATAATAAGGAGAAAAGGTCGAGTTTTTAAAGAATTCTCAGTAAATTTGCAGCTAAAAAGAAAAATTGGATAGAATGAAAAGTAAATTTTTAGCTTTTATAGCACTTGTTGCAGCTACTTTGTCGCTCTCTTCATGCTTGAGCAGCGACGAGACGGTAGTAGAATATACAAATGATACGGCCATCACGAGTTTCTCCTTGGGAAAGCTCGGTAGATACACGAAGACTACTGCAGGCAAGGATACTCTGATCGCTGATAAAGTGAATGGAGCTAACTATAAATTTTATATAGATCAGGTTAACCGCCAGATCTATAACGTAGATTCCTTGCCTACCAAGACAAGGACCGCTGCCGTATTGGCTACCATCAGCAGCAAGAACAGCAGCCCAATCTTCATCATGAACAAGAATTGCCCTGAGAAGATCGACTCGGCAAAGTATTATTCCAGCACCGATTCCATCGACTTCTCTCAGCCACGAATGGTTCGTGTATATAACAACTCGCTCAATGCCTACGTTACTTACACCGTAAAGGTGAACGTGCATCAGCAGGAAGGCAATGAATTCAAGTGGCAAGCCAAGGCTCAACTCAATGAGCAGCTCGCTGCACTCAGCGACTTGAAGGTGCTTGCCCTGGAAAGCGATATCTATGTATTCGGCAAGACCCTCGGGGGAATGAAGATATACAAGAGTGCTGCAAGCGATGGTAACAACTGGGCTGAGGTAACAGCCAACCAGGCTTTCGCAGCTGCCGATTATCAGAACGCCGTGCAGATGGGCGATCAGCTCTACATCCTCTCAGATGGTAAGGTGTATGCTTCTACTGATGCTGCAACCTGGAATCAGGTAGGCGAGGATAGCCAGCTCAAGCAGTTGGTAGGTGCCAGCAGCAAGTATCTCTATGCCTTCACTGCTACAGGCATCGCTGTGTCTAAGGACAATGGTGCAACCTGGGTTGCCCAGAAGATGGATGCTGATTTCTCACTCCTGCCAACCCAGAACCTGAGCATGAATGTTTCTACCATCGCTTCTGTGAAGAATGTAGAGAATGTTCTCCTGCTCGGTACCCGTGATGCAAGCTATGGCGATACCATCGCTACACTCTGGAATCATGTGGCTGATTACTCTGCTAATGCTCCAGAAAGCGCATGGAACTATATAGAATATGATGCTCACCAGAGTGGCAAGATGCCAATGATGGATCAGGTGCTCGTTTGCGGTGCAGATTCCGGTTTTGTTGCTCTCGGCAGCAACGGCAAATGGTATAAGAGCAAGAATGGCGGTTTGACATGGGGTGTAGATTCACTCGTAACCATGCCAGCCGGATTCTCTGCTGCCACCCAGCGCTTCGGCTTCTGCCGCGACAAGGACAACTTCTACTGGGTAGTAAGAAACGGCAGCGTATGGAAGGGCCGCTTCAACAAGGATGCCTGGATCAAGGACCAGACTATCTTCGAATAAGACCCTCGGGAATCATATTCATATCGCGTAAGGTATAGACATGAGGAGAAGCTTGTGTAAATGCTTGTTGCTGCCGGTCTTGTTCCTCTTGCCGTTGCAGGTGATGAGGGCACAGGACGATTACCAGTATCGTATGGAGATTGGTGCCGGCGTGGGACTGGTTGCCTACGAGGGCGACCTGAACGGCAATATCCTTGCCCACCAGCAGCCGATGGCAGCCATCGTGGGAAGATACAACTTCGATCCCTACAAGGATCTGCGGTTCAACCTGGGGCTGGGCAAGCTGAAAGGCTCTAACGACAAGGTGAAGACCGATTATCCCGGCCTGGATGGGAAAGCCTACTCCTTCAGCAATACCCTGGTGGATATGAGCCTCGTCTTCGAGTACAACTTCTGGCCCTATGGCACAGACAGGGACTACAGAGGAGCCAGGAGGCTGGTGCCTTTCATCTTCGGAGGTCTGGGAGCCACCTTTGTGAAGGGAGAGCAGAAGAATGTATTTACTGCCAACGTGCCTCTGGGCATCGGGGCGAAATACAAGATAAACGAACGGATGAACGTAGGCGTGGATTGGAGCATCCATTTCTCGCTGAACGATGAACTGGATGGGGTGAAAGACCCTTATGGCATCAAGAGCAGCGGACTCTGGAAAAACCAGGACTGCTATTCCATGCTGCAAGTCTCGTTTACCTACAGCTTCAGCGCAAAGTGTAAAACGTGTAATAAAGAAGAATAAGAACTCTTAATTAAGAAAATAAGATATGAACAACTTGGATATGAACAGAATACCTGAGCACATCGCTATCATCATGGATGGCAATGGACGCTGGGCAACAGAAAGAGGTAAGGATCGCAGCTACGGCCACCAGGCTGGAGTTGACGCAGTGCGTTGCATTACATCAGAATGTACTCGCCTCGGTGTGAAGTACCTTACTCTCTATACTTTCTCTACTGAAAACTGGAATCGTCCTGCCGATGAGATTTCTGCCCTGATGGGACTGGTGCTGACTTCTCTGGAGGATGAAATCTTCATGAAGAACAACGTGCGGTTCCGCGTGATCGGCGACTTGAAGCGTCTGCCACAGGCTGTGCAGGACAAGTTGCAGGAGACCATGGACCATACCGCCAAGAACGATGCCATGACCATGGTGGTAGCCCTGAGCTACTCTTCGCGCTGGGAAATCATGAATGCGATGAAGAAAACCGTGAAGGAGGCTATGGAGAATGGCGCCAGCTATGAGGAGGTTGAGAAGATGCTTACCGAGGAAAACTTCGAGAAGCACCTGGAGACCAACTTCATGCCAGACCCAGAACTCCTGATTCGTACAGGTGGCGAGTTGCGTATCAGCAACTATCTGTTGTGGCAGATTGCCTATTCTGAGTTGTATTTCTGCGATACCTATTGGCCAGACTTCAACGAGGAGTGCCTGCACAAGGCTATCGAGAGCTACCAGTCGCGCCAGCGCCGTTTTGGCAAGACCGAGGCTCAGGTAGAAGCAGAGGAAGAGAAGTAAAAGGGGGAAAAAGGACGAAAAATAGATACTATATATATAATAAGGTATAAATGAACAAGCTAAGAAAGATTTTCATCCTGCTATTCGGCATCATGGCGAGTGTGCAGGTTATGGCACAGGACAAGATAGTACATCCAGATATCTCGTATGCCGGAACCCCTCGCACCTTGACCCTTGGAGGTATCAATGTGTCGGGTGTGGAAGGATACGAAGACTATGTGCTCACTGGTATCTCGGGCCTGACAGTGGGAGAAGAGATTGAAGTGCCAGGCGACGCTATTACCAATGCCGTCAAGCGCTATTGGAAACATGGACTTTTCTCTAAAGTCGCTATCGCTGCCGACTCTATCGTGGGTGAAAAACTTTATCTTCACATCTATCTCGCAGTAAGACCTCGTATCTCTGATATCCATTATGTGGGTTTGAAAAAGAGCGAGCGTGAGGATATGGAGCAGAAGCTCGGTATGGTCAAGGGTACTCAGGTAACACCTAATATGCTCGACCGTGCCAAGATCCTTGCCAAGAAATACTTCGATGACAAGGGCTTCAAGAATGCTGAAATCCAGATTAACCAGCGCGACGATGTGGCTAACAAGGGTCAGGTAATCCTGGACGTGATCGTAGATAAGAAACAGAAAATCAAGGTTCATCAGATTACCATCGACGGTAACGAGAAACTCTCGGATAGAAAGATCAAGGGTGGACTCTTCTCGAAGGGTGCCTTTGCCAAGACCCACGAGGCAGGCAAGTTTGCTACTTTCTTCAAATCGAAGAAGTTTACTCCTGAGAGATGGAAGGAAGACAAGCAGAAACTCATCGACAAATACTACGAGTATGGTTATCGTGATGCGCAGATCCTGGAAGACAGCGTAAGCAACTTCGACGAGAAGCACGTCAACGTGTATGTCAAGGTAGATGAGGGTAAGCGCTACTTTATCCGCAATATCAACTGGGTGGGCAACACCGTATATGCTACCGACTATCTGAATGCCGTGCTCGGCATGAAGAAGGGCGATGTATATAACCAGAAACTTCTGGGCAAGCGATTGCAGGAAGATGAAGATGCTGTGGGCAACCTCTATTACAACAATGGTTACGTGTTCTCTAACATCAATCCTGCCGAAGTGAACATCGACGGCGATTCCATCGATTTGGAGATGCGCGTGACAGAGGGACCTCAGGCTTACCTGAGCCACGTACGTATCAATGGTAATACCCGTCTCTATGAGAACGTAGTACGCCGTGAGCTCCGTACCAAGCCAGGCGACCTCTTCTCTAAGGATGCCCTGATGCGTTCGGCTCGTGAGTTGGCTTCCATGGGTCACTTCGATGCTGAGAAGGTTTCACCAGATGTAAAGCCTAACTACGAGGATGGTACTGTGGATGTAAACTGGAACCTGGAGCAGAAGAGTAACGACCAGATTGAATTCTCGCTTGGTTGGGGTCAGACGGGTGTCATCGGACGTGTGGGCTTGAAGCTCAACAACTTCTCTATGGCAAACCTCTTCAACAAGAACAAGGAGCATCGTGGTATCATGCCTATCGGTGATGGTGAGGTGCTGAGTATCGGTGCACAGACCAATGGTACCTACTATCAGAGCTATAACGTAAGCTACTCTACCAACTGGTTTGGCGGCAAGCGCCCTATCCAGTTCAGCGTAGGTGCATACTACAGTAAGAGTACCGACGTGTCAAGCAACTATTACAATAGTGCTTACATGAACAACTATTACAGTTATATGTATGGTTATGGTTCTAGTTACTATAACAACTACGAGAATTATTACGATCCAGACAAGTACATCCAGATGGTGGGTGTAAGCCTCGGTTGGGGTAAGCGCCTCCGTTGGCCGGATGATTACTTCACCTTGTCTGTACAGTTGGCTTACCAGCGCTACATGATGAAGAACTGGAGCTATATGTTGATGACCAACGGTAATGCGAACAACTTGAACTTGACCATCGCATTGAACCGAACATCAACCGATAACCAACTCTTCCCACGTCGTGGTTCAGAGTTTGAGGCAAGTGTCAACCTTACTCCACCATGGAGTGCGTTCGACAACAAGGACTACAAGAATCTTGCCAACGATTCTAAGTCGCCAACCTATTCTGCTGAGCAGCAGGAGAAGTACAGATGGATTGAATACCATAAGTGGAAGTTCAAGGCAAAGACTTATACTGCACTCACAGAGGGTCAGAAGTGCTTCGTATTGATGACCCGTGTAGAACTCGGTTTGCTCGGTGCTTACAACAAGTACAAGAAGAGTCCATTCGAGACCTACTATGTGGGTGGTGACGGTATGAGCGGTTATTCTTCCTATTATGGTGAGGAGACCATCGGACTCCGTGGTTACGAGAACGGTTCCGTATCTTACGGCCGTACCACCGGTTACTATGCTTATGCATACGACCGCTTCTCATTGGAGCTCCGTTATCCATTCCTCCTGGGCAATACCACTATCTATGGTTTGACCTTCGTAGAGGCAGGTAACGCCTGGTATGATACCAAGGACTTCAACCCATTCAGCATGAAGCGCAGTGCCGGTGTCGGTGTACGTATCTTCCTGCCAATGGTGGGTCTGATGGGTATCGACTGGGCTTACGGTTTCGACAAGGTATGGAACGGTAGCCAGTATAAGAAGGGTGGAAGCCAGTTCCACTTCATCTTGGGTCAGGAATTCTAAAGACGGATTTTATGAAGAAAATAGTATTGATGCTGATGATGGCTGTAGCAGTCATCTCAGCACATGCACAGAAATATGCATTGGTGGATATGGAGTACATCCTGCGCAATATCCCAGCCTATGAGCGTGCCAACGAACAGTTGAACCAGGTGAGCCGCAAGTGGCAGGCCGAGGTAGAGGCGCTCAATCTGGAAGCAAGCACCATGTACAAGAACTATCAGAACGAGGTAGTATTCCTCTCACAGGAGCAGAAGAAGGCCAAGCAGGACTCCATTATGCAGAAGGAGAAGGAAGCCAGCGACCTGAAGAAGAAATACTTCGGTGCAGAGGGAGAACTTTACAAGAAGCGCGAGGCGCTGATGGGACCTATCCAGGAGGAGATTTACAATGCCGTGAAGGAGATTTCCAACCTGCGCGGCTACTCGCTTGTTCTCGACAGAGCCAGCAACAATGGAATCATTTTTGGTTCGCCAAAAATAGACATCAGCAACGAGGTACTCCAGAAATTAGGCTATTCTAACAAATAATAAGTGTTATTCCAGGAAATAATCTAGGTTATTTCAAGAAATAATTGTATATTTGCAGCCGATAAGAGAGGATGCGGCAGGAAAATACCGCCCTCGGCATAACCAATTAAGAATAATAATTAAAAAAGAATAAACAGAAATGAAAAAGCTTATTTTAATGTTGATGCTTTGCGCACCAATGACAATGATGGCACAGAAGTTCGGTAAGGTAAATACTCAGCAGATCATGCAGTCTTTGCCAGACGTAGCTAAGGCCAACGGCGAGTTGGAAGCTCTCCAGAAGCAGAAGGAGAACGACCTCAAGTCTATGCAGGATGAGTTACAGCGCAAGGCAGACGAGTACCAGAAGGGCGCAAGCACAATGAATGCTACTGCCAAGCAGCAGAAGGAAACAGAATTGCAGGGTCTTCAGCAGAAGATTCAGCAGGCTTACCAGGATGGTCAGCAGGAGTTGCAGAAGAAGAGCAGTGAGCTCATGCAGCCTATCATCGCTAAGGTACGTACAGCTATCGAGGCTGTAGGTAAGGCTGGTAACTATACATACATCATGGAGGAAGGCACAGCTATCTATACTGGCGCCAACGTGGTAGATGTTACCAAGGAAGTACAGGCTAAGATCAAGTAATCAAACGTAAGTATTTCTATAAAAAAGCTAAGGGCAGGCACAAGTGCCTGCCCTTATTTATCGTCTAGTATATTCATATCATATATAAAAGGTATCACGCATTATGAAAAAGAATCTCCTATTTTTGGCGCTCGCTCTTGTTGCCCTCTCGGCTTCTGCACAGCAGAACCAGACTCCGGCGGAACAATCAGCAGCCATCGTTGCACAGCCAGCTTTGCGATTTGGCTACTTCAGCTTTGAGCAGGTTTTTCATACCATGCCTGGTTATGCAATAGCCAAGCATAATATGGATGAACTCCGCGCAAAGTATGATGAGGAAACCAAGCGCGTGGAAACTGAGTTTAATACCAAGTATGAGGAATTCCTTGACGGTCAGCGCTCGTATGCCAAGACTATCCTGGAAAAGCGCCAGGCTGAACTGCGTGAATTGATGGAGAAGAACATCGCCTTCAAGGCTGAGGCTGCCAAACTCCTGAATCAGGCAGAGACCGATGCGTATGCTCCTCTCAAGACCCAGATCAACGAGGCTGCCAAGCAGATTGGCAAGGAGAAGGGATTTGCCTTCATCATCAATACCGACAACAACGCCACACCTTATCTGAGTGAAGAAATGGGTGAGGATATTACAGCAGTGCTGGAGGAGAAACTAAAATGATTCTGCCATCTAATCCCGGACCTATCGGAATCTTTGATTCCGGATATGGTGGCTTGACCATCCTGCATGGCTTGCGCCAGATGTTGCCGCAGTACGACTATATGTATCTGGGCGACAATGCCCGTGCGCCATATGGTTCGCGCTCCTTCGAGGTGGTGTATAAGTTTACCCGTCAGGCTGTGCTGAAGCTTTTTTCTATGGGTTGCCATCTGGTAATCCTGGGTTGCAATACGGCTTCGGCTAAGGCACTGCGCTCTATCCAGCAGAGAGACATCCCGGAACTGGACCCTGACCGCCGCGTGCTGGGCATCATCCGTCCTACTGCCGAGGTGATAGGTACGCTGACCAAGAGTCGCCACGTGGGCATTCTTGCCACCGAGGGAACCATCAAGAGCGAGAGCTACAAGATGGAGATTGGCAAGCTCTGGCCGGATATCCAGGTAAGCGGAGTGGCTTGTCCGCTCTGGGCTGCTATCGTAGAGGCCAACGAGGCAGATAGTCCTGGTGCTGATTATTTCGTCAAGAAGCGCATCGACCAGTTGATGCGTATGGATGAGGACATCGATACCATCATCCTGGGTTGCACCCATTATCCACTGCTCATGAGCAGCATCGTGAAGAATCTTCCCGACGGCGTGAGAGTGGTGCCACAGGGACAGTATGTGGCCAACAGTCTGCAGGATTATCTGCAGCGACATCCGAATATGGAACAGATGGTGACAAAGGGTGGTAGCTGCAAGTATCTGACTACAGAAAGTGAGGAGAAATTCAAAGAGTCGGCGTTGATATTCCTGCATGAGCAGGTGGACGTTACACACGTGGACCTTGAATAGTTTATAATTAATAGTTTATAGTTAATAGTTATGCAAGAAACAAGACAAAACCGTATATCAAGACTGCTCCAGAAGGAGTTGAGTCTTATCTTCCAGTCACAGACCCGCATGATGCATGGTGTGATGGTAAGTGTTACTAAGGTAAGAGTAAGCCCGGATCTTAGCATCTGCACTGCTTACCTCAGCGTGTTCCCATCTGAAAAGGGTGAGGAGATTCTGAAGAATATCAATGCCAACGAGAAGACCATCCGCTTCGACCTGGGCAGAAAGGTGAGAAATCAGTTGCGCATCATTCCTGAGCTCCGTTTCTTCCTGGACGACAGCCTGGATTATCTGGAGCGCATTGATGAACTCTTGAAGAAGTAAAAAAGTAAAAAGACAAATGAATTTTCCATTCTTTATTGCTCGCAGGTATCTCTTTTCCAAGAAGAGTACACACGTTATCAATGTGATCAGCTCCATCTCTGTGATTGGTGTGGCTGTGGCAACGATGGCACTCGTCATCGTGCTGAGCGTATTTAATGGTTTCCACGACCTGGTGGCTACGCTCTTTACGAGCTTCGACCCGCAGTTGAAGGTGGTGCCGATGGAGGGAAAGACGGCGCCTGCCGATGACCCGATATTGACGCAGATACGTATGCTGCCACAGGTAGATGTGGCTACAGAAACCGTGGAAGACCAGGCGCTGGCAATCTATGACGACCGTCAGGCTATGGTGAGGATCAAGGGCGTGGACGACAACTTCTCTGAGTTGTCACATATCAACGACATCCTTTATGGTGATGGCAGTTTCTCGCTCCATGCTGCCAATCTGCAGTATGGAACCGTGGGTATCCGTCTGGCGCAGACCTTGGGTATCGGGGCAAAATGGGATGGTTTTATGAAGATTTATGCTCCGCAGAAGGAGGGACAGTTGGATATGATGAATCCGGATGCCGGCTTCGTGGTTGATTCGCTGAATTCTCCGGGTGTGCTCTTCGCCGTCAAGCAGTCGAAATACGACAAGAATTATATCATCACTTCCATTGCCTTTGCGCGCAATCTCTTCGGTCAGCAGGGTATGCTCTCTGATCTGGAGATCCGCCTGAAGGAGGGTAGTGACCTGCAGGCAGTAAAGGCTGAGATGCAGAAGATTGCCGGCACCAAATATAAGGTGCTGGATAGATTTGATCAGCAGGAAGATACTTTCAAGATCATGTCGATAGAGAAGCTGATGGCTTACATCTTCCTGACCTTTATCCTCGTAGTGGCATGTTTCAACATCATCGGTTCGCTCTCGATGCTCATCATCGACAAGAAGAACGATGTGGTGACGTTGCGGAATCTGGGTGCCAATGACAAGCAGATTACGCGTGTCTTCCTCTTCGAGGGAAGAATGATTGCAGTGATTGGTGCGGTGATTGGTATCGGATTGGGTCTGTTGCTCTGCTGGCTGCAGCAGCAGTATGGCTTCGTAAGACTGGGCGACTCCGAGGGCTCCTTCATCGTAAATGCCTATCCGGTAAGCGTTCACTATTCTGATGTAGCCATCATCTTTGTAACGGTTATCGCCGTAGGCTGGCTTGCCGTGTGGTATCCGGTGAGAGCATTGAGTAAAAGACTTTTGAGTTAATAGAAAGAAATAAGCATAAAAAATCCTGCTTGTGTATGATCAACGCAAGCAGGATTTTTTATGCTTATTTCTTTTTATTTCTTTCTGATGAGTGTCAAGCCATCGCGCAGCGGCAGGATGACTACTTCTACCCTAGGGTCGTTGGCAATCAGGTCATTGAATGCACGAATGCCTTTGGTCTGATGGTCACGGTCGTAGGCTGGGTCGATGACATGCCCATCCCACAGCGTATTGTCTGCCAGAATATATCCGCCAGGATTCAGAATCTTCATCACCATCTCGTATGTCTCAATATAGGTGCGCTTGTCGCCATCCACGAAAGCCAGGTCAAACATCACCCCCAGTTTGGGTGCTTCTTCGTTGGCATCGCCAATACGGAAATCAATCTTGTCGGCAACATCTGAACCCTCAATCCAAGGACGGGTGAAATCCTCCATCTCGTCATTGATTTCGAAAGTATAGAGCTTGCCTCCTTCCTGCAATCCCTGAGCCAGACAGATGGCGCTGTAGCCACTGAAGGTTCCCACCTCAAGAATATTCTTGGGGCGAATCATCTGAACCAGCATCTTGAGTAATCTGCCCTGGATGTGACCACTCGCCATACGTCCGTGAATGGTATGGATATTGGTGGCACGGTAGAGGCGATAGAGGTATTCTCCCTCTGGTTCAATATGTTGGCAGATGTATTTGTCTATCAATTCTGTTTCGGTCATCTTACTCCCCGTTTTCCTTTTGTGATAAGATACCTGCGATGGCAAGGTCGTAGGAAGCCAGACCGAATCCACAGATGACTCCCAGGCAGGCGCAGGAGATGTAAGAGTGATGGCGGAACTCCTCGCGCTTGTGCACATTGGAGATATGCACCTCTACGCAAGGGCATTTCATGCTGCGGATGCAATCCTGCAAGGCAATGCTGGTGTGGGTGTAGGCACCCGCATTGAGCACTACGCCATCGTAGGTGAAGCCTACTTCCTGCAACTTGTTGATAAGCTCGCCCTCGATGTTGCTCTGATAGTATTCTATCTCTACATCAGGGTATTTAGCCTTCAACTTAGGCAGATAGCTCTCGAAAGAATTGCTGCCATAAATGCCTGGCTCTCGAACGCCCAGGAGGTTCAAATTAGGACCATTGATAATCTGTATCTTCATAATCACATGATTTTTTAAGTCTGTATCATTAATTTTTTGTATCTTTGCAGATGCATAGGTTATCTATCTCGTAGCTAACCATAATGCAAAGGTAATAATAAAATTGGAAACTGACAAGAAATTAGATAAGAAAATGGCAAATGACATCATCAGGAATTATATGAGGTACCTCAAGCTGGAGCGAAACTATACGTATAATACGCTTGAGGCCTATCGCCACGACCTGGAATATCTCATAGAATATGCCCGCCAGAACGATGTGGCACTGGTGGATATGAAGCTGGAAAATCTGGAGAACTTCTCGGCAAGTCTTCACGACAAAGGCATCGTTGCCCGCTCGCAGGCTCGCATCCTCTGTGGGGTGCGCTCCTTCTACCGTTATCTGGTGACCGACGGCTATATCAAGGATGATCCTACCGAACTGTTGCCTTCGCCGCAGATAGGCGAACATTTGCCGGAATATCTCTCTGTAGAGGAGGTGGATATGCTGGAGGCTGCCATCGATCTCTCGAAATGGGAAGGGCAGCGCAACAAGGCTATCATCGAAACCCTTTTCTCCTGCGGACTGCGTGTTACGGAACTGGTGAATCTCAAGATAAGCCAGATCTTTGAGGAGGATAAGTTTATCAGAGTTCTGGGAAAGGGACGGAAGGAGAGGCTGGTGCCTATCTCTGACAGGGCATTGAAGGAAATTCACCTGTGGTACATCGACCGCAATCTCATGAAGATCAAGCCCGGAGAGGAAGATTATGTCTTTCTGAACCGCAGAGGTGCCCATCTTACCCGTGTGATGATTCTCATCATGATCAAGAATGCGGCACAGGATGCGGGTATCAAGAAAACCATTTCGCCCCATACGCTGAGACACAGTTTTGCCACCGCTCTGCTCAAGGGTGGAGCCGACCTGAGAGTGATTCAGGCACTGCTGGGACACGAGGACATTGGAACCACGGAAATCTATACGCATATCGAAACTTCCGACCTCAGAGAGGCCATCTTATACCATCATCCACGCAATATCAGGCACAGGGAAGAATAAATGGTTATGATTCAGCTACAAAAGGAGGATTATTCGGCTGTATTTGCTCTATTTTTCGGCTGAATATGGCAGAATCTGAAAAAAAATGCGTAACTTTGCAGCCGCAAAATAAAGAACATCAATTAATAACAGAAAATAAAGGAAAAATATGGCATATTTGTTTTCATCAGAATCAGTTTCTGAAGGACATCCAGATAAGGTGGCCGACCAGATTTCAGATGCTTTGCTCGATCAGTTCCTGGCATACGATGACCATGCTCACTGCGCTATCGAGAGCTTCTGTACTACTGGTCAGGTAGTAATTATGGGCGAGGTTCGCTCTAATGTATATGTTGACTTGCAGACTATCGCCCGCAAGACCATCAAGAAGATAGGTTATACCAAGAGCGAGTATCAGTTTGATGGTGACTCTTGTGGCGTGCTCACTGCCATCCACGAGCAGAGTGATGACATCAACCGCGGTGTAAGCCGTGAGGAGGATGAGAATCAGGGTGCTGGCGACCAGGGTATGATGTTCGGTTACGCTACAAACGAAACCGCTAACTACATGCCTGTATCACTCGACCTGGCACAGCTCATCATGCGTGTGCTTGCTGATATCCGCAAGGAGGGTAAGGTGATGACTTATCTCCGTCCAGACTCTAAGAGCCAGGTTACTATCGAGTACTCAGACGATAATATCCCACAGCGCATCGATACCATCGTGGTTTCTACCCAGCACGATGACTTCATCAAGAAGTCAAATGGCGAGGACGATGATGATGCCATGTTGGCAAAGATTCGTGAGGATGTGATCAATATCCTGATTCCAAGAGTAAAGACTCACTTGAGCGATAAGGTATTGGCTCTCTTCAACGACGACATCAAGTACTTCGTAAACCCTACCGGTAAGTTCGTGATTGGTGGCCCTCATGGAGATACAGGTCTTACCGGCCGTAAGATCATTGTAGATACCTACGGTGGCAAGGGTGCTCACGGTGGTGGTGCCTTCTCTGGCAAGGATTCTAGTAAGGTGGACCGTTCTGCAGCTTATGCAACCCGTTACATCGCCAAGAACATGGTAGCTGCCGGCGTGGCAGACGAGATGTTGGTTCAGGTAAGTTACGCTATCGGCGTGGCAGAGCCTGTAAGCATCTACGTAAATACCTATGGCAGAAGCCATGTGAATATGACCGACAGCGAGATTGCCAAGAAGATTGCCGAGATGTTTGATCTCCGTCCAAGGGCTATCGAGTGCCAGTTGAAGTTGCGCCAGCCAATGTTCTTTGAAACTGCCGCATACGGACACATGGGACGTAAGAACGAGGTTGTGGAGAAGACCTTCACCAGCCGTTATCACGAAGCAAAGACCATGAAGGTAGAGCTCTTCACATGGGAGAAGCTCGATAAGGTAGATGAAATCAAGAAGGCTTTCGGTCTTTAAGGAACGAATAACAATAAGAGAGCGGTTTCTTAGGAAATCGATAGAAAAGAATGGTGCAGCAAGCAGATTCGATACATACAGGTCTGGAGATTGATGCTGAATTACAGCAGCAATCTGTCCAGCAAAAACATAGCAGCCAACTCACACCTAAACTGGTGCTGAGTTGGCTGCCTAAGAATGCGACCCCTGCCCAACAGGATTCCATGATCAGGGCGCACATCAAACCCTGTGAGATTACTCACTGGAGCAGGATGCCCGATACCCTGCATCTGCCCGGACATAAGGCCGGCAAGAGTTTTAGAGATGTGAGCTTGCCACAATACTATCGTGAGTCGTTCTTCTCGAAAGACTCGCTCTTCCATCCTGAGCTAAGAGGTGGAAGACTGGGTGTGGCTGGTGATCCGGTGCCTTATACGGTGGCGGGCGACAACTTCATCACCTCGTTGCTGCTTTTGTGCTTTGTGTTGGCATGTATTGCATTCTCCAAGTCGAAGCATTTCGTTTTCCGCCAGGCAAAGGCCTTCTTCCGCGTTCAGCGAGAGGGAACTACGGTGATTACGGAGACGAGTTCGGAGGTTCGCTTCCAGTTCTTCTTTGTATTGCAGACCTGCCTGCTGGTGGCACTCGGATACTTCTTCTACTCGAAGGCATCCATCAGCGATACGTTTACCATCGAGCAGAATTGGGTAATCTGTATCTATGCCGGATATGTGATGAGCTATTGCCTGATCAAGGCTTTGCTCTATACCATAGCGGGTCTGGTATTCTTCGACAAGAAAAAAAATGAACAATGGCTCAAGGCGTATCTCTTCCTGTTATCCTGTGAGGGAGTACTGCTGTTCCCGGTAGTTATGCTCCTGTCTTACTTCGACTTATCGCTCCAGGTAGCAGTGATATATACCATAATTGTACTTGTATTGGTGAAAATTTTGTCGTTTTATAAGAGTTATCTTATATTTTTTAAAAGAAATGGCTTGTTTTTGCAGATAATTTTGTACTTTTGTGCCCTTGAAGTAGTACCTCTGTCTGCCCTTTGGGGTGGACTCGTATTAATCAGTCATTATTTGAAAATAAACTTTTAAGACAAGATGATTAAAAAAATTTTAGTTTCTCAGCCAAAACCGGCAAGTGAGAAATCTCCTTACTATGATATCGAGAAGGAGTACGGCGTAGAATGTGTGTTCCGCCCATTCTTTAAGGTTGAGGGACTTACAGCGAAAGAATTCCGTCAGCAGAAGATTAATCTGTTAGACTACACTGCAGTCGTTTTTACATCTCGCCATGCAGTGGACAATTACTTCAAATTAGCCAAGGAGATGCGTATTACCATTCCTGAGGATATGAAGTATTTCTGTGTTATTGAGACCATCGCACTCTATATCCAGAAGTATGTACAGTATCGTAAGCGCAAGGTCTTCTTCGGTGATACTGGTAAGATCGACGGATTGATGGCACAGATGAGTCGTCATAAAGGAGAAAAATATCTCGTTCCACTGAGTAGTGTGCATAATGATGATGTGAAGAACCTTCTCGACGAGAAGAAGCTGAATCATACTGAGTGCGTGATGTATCGCACGGTAAGCAATGACTTCACAGAGGAAGAAATCAAGTCGTTCGACTATGATATGATGATTTTCTTCAGTCCTACAGGAGTAAAAGCCCTGAAGAAGAACTTCCCTAAGTTTGAGCAGGGTAAGATTGCTCTCGGTGCTTTCGGTCCGGCAACCATGAAGACTGTAACTGACGAAGGTCTTCGCATCGACTTGGAGGCTCCTACCAAGGAGTTCCCATCCATGACTGGAGCGCTGAAGGATTATCTGAAGCGAAACAATAAATAAGAAACTATATGATGTTGACAGAAACAGATAACACTTTCGGAAAGAGAGAGCACCTATGCAAGCAGACGCTCATAGACCAGCTCTTTAGCGGTAAAGCCCATGCTATGACGGCTTGGCCCTTGAAGATGGTGTATCTTGTTGTTGACAAGACTGATGAGCAGAGTGCTTCTGTAGAACTGATGGTAAGCGTGTCGAAGCGATTCTTCAAGAGAGCCGTGAAGCGCAATCGGGTGAAAAGACAGATCCGTGAGGCTTACCGCACCCAGAAGCATGAGCTGATGGAGCGTATGGCACAGATGCCCGACAAGCAGCTGCTGCTTGCCGTCATCTGGCAGGATGGCAAACTGCACGATTCGGCTGAGCTGAATGCCAAGATGAACAAGAACCTGCAACGATTGGTAGAGAAACTATGAAGTATCTGCATATCGTCTGGCATGGAATCGTAAAAGTACTGACCTGGCTGTTGGTACTTCCTATCCTGTTCTATCAGAAGTGCATCACTCCCTATACACCGCCATCATGCCGCTTTCAGCCAACCTGCTCTGAATATGCCAGGCAAGCCATACGGAAGCATGGACCTTTCAAGGGGCTGGCTTTGGCAATATGGCGTATCTTGAGATGCAACCCTTGGGGTGGTTCGGGCTATGATCCCGTGCCGTAAGTTTCCGGCTGTTTCGCTGGGCCCCTTATACATATTATATAATATATAAAGAAATCACATTCGATGGCAAAAAATTTTGTTGAAGAATTGAAATGGCGTGGTATGCTGGCACAGATTA
>ERZ1504459.181-NODE-181-length-16194-cov-5.129686_pt1 | contig 16194 bp, 14 predicted proteins | sample MGYA00574790_ERZ1504459 | MGnify/ENA primary metagenome ERZ1504459 (study PRJEB39906, sample SAMEA3182106) | gut metagenome | biome: human; feature: gut; material: Stool; isolation source: human stools | place: Canada | collected 2013-02-26 ...
GCGAGCTGAGCCAAACCACGGCAGATGCGGAAACGGGTATTACGTGGCTCGATGACATCATCGATGTAACCATACTGAGCTGCCTGATATGGATTAGCAAACTTGTCAGTATACTCCTGCTCCTTCTCAGCCAGGAATGCCTTTACATCCTCGCCAGCTTCCTTCTTAGCCTTAGCTTCCTTACCACAGAGAACGGCAACGGCACCGCTGGCACCCATTACGGCAATCTCTGAAGATGGCCAAGCGAAGTTCAAGTCAGCACGCAACTGCTTGCAACCCATCACGATATGGCTACCACCATAGCTCTTACGCAATGTGATAGTGATCTTTGGCACGGTAGCCTCGCCGTAAGCGTAGAGCAACTGTGCACCGTGGAGGATGACAGCGTTGTACTCCTGACCTGTACCTGGCAAGAATCCTGGTACGTCAACGAGAGATACGATAGGAATATTGAAGGCATCGCAGAAACGAACGAAGCGGGCTGCCTTGCGGCTAGCGTTTACATCGAGTACACCTGCGTAAGCTGCTGGCTGGTTGGCTACGATACCAACGCTCTGACCATTGAAGCGGGCGAAACCAGTGATGATGTTCTTGGCGAACTTAGGCTGAACCTCGAAGAACTCTCCGTTATCGGTTACAGCACCAATCACCTTATACATATCGTATGCCTGGTTAGGATCGTCTGGGATAATCTCGTTCAGAGTATCGTCCATGCGGTCGATTGGGTCTGTGCACTCTACGCGTGGAGCCTCTTCTGTATTGTTGCTAGGGATGTAAGAGAGCAGGCTCTTGATCATCTCGATAGCCTCTTCCTCTGTCTTTGCAGCGAAGTGGGTTACACCACTCTTGGTAGCGTGAACCGAAGCACCACCGAGGTGCTCTGCATCGATATCCTCACCTGTTACGGTCTTAACCACCTTAGGACCTGTCAGGAACATGTAAGATGTCTGCTCCTTCATGATGATGAAGTCGGTCAAACCTGGAGAGTAAACGGCACCACCGGCGCAAGGGCCCATGATAGCAGAAATCTGTGGGATGACACCAGAAGCGAGGATGTTGCGCTCGAAAATCTCACCATAACCAGCGAGGGCGCAGATACCTTCCTGAATACGAGCACCACCTGAGTCGTTCATGCAGATAACAGGTGCACCCATAGTCATAGCCATATCCATTACCTTGCAGATCTTCTGTGCCATAGTCTCAGAGAGTGAACCACCATTTACGGTGAAGTCCTGAGCATATACGTAAACCAGACGGCCGGCTATAGTAGCGCTACCAGCTACAACACCATCACCGAGGTACTGCTTCTTCTCCATGCCAAAGTTAGTGCAACGATGCAACTTGAACATATCATACTCCTCGAAACTGCCGGCATCTACCAACATTTCGATACGCTCACGAGCGGTATATTTGCCACGTGCATGCTGCTTCTCGATGGCCTTCTCGCCACCGCCAAGACGAGCCTGTTCGCGCTTAGCGATCAGCTCCTTAATCTTTTCTACTTGTTTGCTCATAATTAATTATTATGTATAATTTCTTTTTTCGTTTATAGTGATTTGAGATGATGGATATGAATCATCATCGCATAAATCGGGCACAAAGATACGAAAAAAACCGCAGATAGCGAACTATCTACGGTTAAATATTTAGAATAATGTGAAAAATCACCATTTTTGAGTGCTAAAACTCCATGAGAATGCGGGCATTGAGCTGTCTGCCGGTGAGATAATTAGGCACGGCATACTGCTGATTTGTGACATCCGTTACCCAATAGTAGCTGTTTACATTGTCAATGCCGAAGAGATTGAGGCAATCTATGCCCACTGTAACATTCTTGAGGAATGTTTTGTGCTCATAATGGCGGTTGTCCAGTAACTGATAGCTCATTCCGATATCTGCTCGGCGATAGGCGGTGGCACGGAAACTGTTGGTTTCCAATTCTCTATGAGGTGCTGCGAATGGAAGTCCATCGGCAAAGGCAAGCTTGAGAGACAGGAGCCACTTCCTGCTGCCTGGGAAGTAATCGGTGAAGAAGAGGTTCACTGCATACCGCTGGTCGGTAGGAAGCGGGATGCTCTTGCCGTTGAGTTTCATCCTGGTATCCATCAGAGACAGGCTGAGCCAGGAATCCGTGCCGGGCACAAACTCGCCATAGAGCTTGAAGTCGAGACCTGCTGCATGGCCGCTGCATTCGTTCTGTCCGTAATAAACTACCTTTACATTGCTGACAGAGTAGGGCACCAGATTGCTCAATGCCTTATAGTAGGCTTCTGCCGAGAACTTGTATCTCTGTTCATTCACCTTGAACCGGTAGTCGTAACCGGCAATGAAGTGGATGCTTCGCTGACTCTTGATCTTCCGGTTGAGCGAGGCGATGGTTACTCCATTGATGCTAGAGGTATCTCTCAGCTCCTTGAAGAAAGGTGCCTGATAATAAAGTCCTGCAGCGAAACGGAGCGTCGTGTTCTCAAGGCTTGCCGGAATGATGGCGAGGGAGACGCGTGGGCTCAGGATGGTTTCCCGGTTGAAGTTCCAATGGCTCAGACGAAGACCATAGTTCAATGTATAGCGTGTTTGCCTGATATCGCCGGACTGGGTAGAATCTCCTCCGCTAGTGAAATGGTAAGTGTCTTGAAGATAGGCTTCTATGCGGTTGGCATTCAACTCGTTTCTAGCCTTCATGGAATAGTACATATAGAGGTCTTTTCCGGTGTGAGGAATGCTGTATCCGGCAGAATCTCTCATCTCGTATTCTACGGAATTTTCTTCAATGTGCTCCCGTTTCAGCGTGACTGCAGTCTCCAAATCATGCTTCTTCACCTTATGTTTCAGCATCAGCTTGGCACTCATCACACGAGCCGTGAGATAGTTGCGGGCATGTTCGAAGTAAGTTCCTACACCTAGGTTTTCGGAGGTCTCGGTCTGGTCGAGCCAATACTGTCCCTGGATATCGTATTTCTCCTGTTCCCTGGTGTAGAAGGCACTGCCCAGGAGCGAGATGCTGGTGTTGGAGGTGATGTTGCGGGTGATGCCCAGTGTTCCGAAATAGGTGAGGAAGCGATCCTTCTCCTGACCATCGAAATATACTCTAAAGTTCTTGACGTTTTCCATTGTTCCGAAGGTGGTTTCACGGTCGGATGGTTCGAAATTGTAATGGTTGTCGGAGATGTTTCCGATGAAATCAATCTTCCAGCGCTTGTTGGGCTGATAGCTCAGATAGGTCTGGTAGTCGAGATAGTTCGGCTTGTATTCTCCCTTGGTTTCCATCGAACCGAGCAGATAGGCTGTAGTCTTGTATCTCACACTGTTGAGCCAGGACAGTTTCCGGGTTCCCAATCCTATGTAGGCATCTGCTCCGAGCAGGCTGGCAGCAACGCTTCCTTCTACTATCGGGCTCTTTCCTTTCGACCTTAAGGTCTTGTAGGTGATGTCGAGTGCAGAACTCATCTTGTCTCCGTATTTGGCTGCATATCCACCCGTAGAGAATCCGATTTTATCTACCATATAGGGATTGATGATGGAGAGACCTTCCTGCTGACCGCTCCGGACGAGATAAGGACGATAAACCTCCACATTATTTATATATACGGAGTTCTCGTCGAAAGCACCGCCACGCACATTGTATTGCGATGAAAGTTCGTTGTGAGTGCTTACGCCGGCTTGCTGCTGGATGATGCCTTCTACGGCATTGCTGTTGGCAGAAGGGGCCAGTCTGGCATCCTTGAGCTTGATTTCCTGCGTCTGGTCGGTCTGGATCTTTTCTCCCGTTACATTCACTTCTCCGAGCATGGCAGCATCGGTATGGAGGACAACTTGCAGGTTTTGCTTGCCTCGAGGTTTTCTCAGCACTCTAACCTTGCTCTTGTATCCTATCATGGAGAACTTGACCATCACGCTATCGGCAGAATGAAGGCGCATGCTGAACTCTCCCTTCAGCGAGGTAAAGGCTACCTTTCCCTGGCTTGCCACGGATACGGTGGCAAGCTCTATAGGATGGCTGTCTTCATCAGTCACCCTGCCGTGGAGTGTAAATTCCTGTGCCATCATCTTCAGGGTGGCAATCAGGCATATCGTGAGTATGAATAATCTCTGTTTCATACATTATCTAACGCAGAAACACCTTATTTATTATAATAATGAAGTAGAATAATGGAATGGATAAAAATAAAAAAGGTGAGTCATCAAAGAAATGACTCACCTTTTTCATATAGAGTAGGGTAGTATTTTACTTGTCGCAAGCTTACTTGTTGCAAGCAAAATACAAACCGTCGTTAACAGCCATGCGGAGCTGGTAAAGACCAATCTCGTTCTGCTCTACGTTCATCTTCTGTCCGTTAGGCAGGCAAGCCTGGATGCTGCCATCCTCGTTGAAGCTGAAGAGCTCGCGGATGTCTCCATCCTTGCTGTAAGACCAGCTCTTGTTCTTCTTGTCGAACACGAAGTAAGACTTCTCGCCAGCAGGGTCGGTAATCTCGTAGCCATTCTTCAGAGTCTTGATGGCATACAATCTGCCATCCTTGCCAGTAACATTCTGAGTCTTGCCAACATTGGCAATCACTTTGTCGCCAGTCCAGAACTCGATAGTGTTGAGTACAAGCAAGTCAGCTGCTGAGCAGACTGCATAAGCAGGGCTGATGACAATGAAAATCAACTCGTTGATGAACTTGTTGTCGGTTGCACGCTTGTTCCAGTTGAGCACATTGTTAGTCAAGCAGAAAGAGCCGATGCAAGAACTTAAGCACATTGAACCCAATGCGAGCGCAATGATGGTGTTAACTGTAATTTTTTTCATGTTGATTCTTATTAATGAATTACTTTGCTGATTCGAATTCACGCAGGAATCGGGTGTCGTTCTCTGAGAAGAGACGAAGGTCGCTCACACGATACTTCAGGTTGGTGATACGCTCAACGCCCATACCGAATGCATAACCGGTATATACGTTGCTGTCGATACCACAAGCCTCGAGGTCGTGAGGGTCAACCATACCGCACCCCAGGATTTCAACCCATCCTGTATGCTTGCAGAAGTTACATCCCTTGCCACCGCAGATGTTGCAGGAGATATCCATCTCTGCGCTAGGTTCTGTGAATGGGAAGTAGCTAGGGCGCAGACGGATCTTGGTATCTGCACCGAACATCTCGCGAGCGAAGGTGAGGAGCACCTGCTTGAGGTCGGTGAAGCTTACGTTCTTATCTACATAGAGACCTTCTACCTGGTGGAAGAAGCAGTGAGCACGTGCGCTGATAGCCTCGTTGCGATATACTCGTCCTGGGCACAATACGCGGATAGGTGGCTCGTGGGTCTCCATATAGTGAGCCTCGTCGTTAGAGGTATGGCTACGGAGCAGTACATTCTTGGTAACATCGTCGGAGTCGGTCTTCTCGATGAAGAATGTATCCTGCATGTCGCGGGCTGGATGATCGGCAGCGAAGTTCAGCATGGTGAATACGTGCTTGTCGTCATCTACCTCTGGACCCTGATAGAGAGTGAATCCCATGCGGCCGAAGATGTCGATGATCTGATTCTTCACCACGGTCAATGGATGGCGGGTTCCGAGCGCTACAGGATAAGCTGTACGGGTCAGGTCGATGTCATCGCTTGAAGACTCTGCCTCCTCCATCTGTTCTTTCAGGCCATTGATTTTCTCAAGGGCTGCGTTCTTTAATTCGTTGATCTTGATACCAACCTCTTTTTTCTGGTCGCCTGGCACATTGCGGAAGTCGGCCATAAGGGCATTGATTTCACCCTTCTTGCTGAGATACTTGATGCGAAGCTGCTCTACCTCCTCTGCGTTCTGGGCAGTGAGAGCGTTGACTTCTTTCAAGAGTTCTTCGATTTTCTCTAATAACATATCTTATTATTTGTCTGTTTACAAAATTGAAGTTTAAGCGATTTGTCCGCCATAAATGGCTCGCAAAAGTCACTATTTCATCTATTTTGAGTGCAAAGATAACATTTTTTGCTTAAAATATGAAATATCTCAAAAGAAAGTTGTACTTTTGCATAGAAAATTTGAGAAATTTTATAAGTTTATGAAGAAACTCTCTTTGATAACAGTTATGTTGGCGGTGCTTACCATCGTTTGCTTCACCTCTGTAGGATGCACAGACAAGAAGCCGGCACCCGCCGTTGATTCGACTGCGGCTGATACTGCCGTAGCCGACACACAAGCTATGGACTCAACTGAGAAATTGATAGAGGAGACTCCGATGCCGAAGGCTGCAGACGAGTTGTTTGATGATTTCCTGTTCAATTTTGCAGCCAGTCGCAAACTTCAGATGGAACGCATCCATTTCCCTCTGGCAGTATATCGTAATGATAAATTAAAGAAACACATCGCGAAGCGACATTGGAAGATGGAACATTTCTTCATGCGTCAGGATTACTACACGCTTATTTTCGATAACCGTAAGCAGATGAATCTGGTGAAGGATACCACCATTGACCATGTAGTGGTAGAGAAGGTGTTCTATAGTAGAAAGGTGGCTCAGCAGTTCCTCTTCAACCGCATCAACGGCCAGTGGATGATGACCAGCATCAATTACAAGCCGATGTATCAGAATATGAATGCCAGCTTCCTGAAGTTCTATGGATCCTTTGCCACGGATACGGCTTTCCAGTCTCGCCATCTGCATAATCCGGTGAAGTTTACCGGTCCAGATCCTGATGATGATTTCAGTACGATGACGGGCGAGATTGAGCCTGAGACCTGGCCTGCTTTTGCTCCGCAGTTGCCTCATGGCATGATATATAATATCATCTATGGACAGAAATATACGGAGAGCAGCCAGAAAATCTTTGTGATTCGCGGTATTGCCAATGGAATGGAAACCCGTCTTACCTTCAAGAGAATCGGGGGTAGGTGGCAGCTGATGAAGCTGGAGATGTAGTTTTTAGTTCACTGTTAATAATTTGACCAGATATGAAGGATATCCGAGACTATAGCCTGTTGGCTCACAATACGTTTGGAATTGATGCAAAGTGCAAGCGATTCCTGGAATATTCATCGGTAGAAGAGGCACAGCAGATTGTGGCTGGGCTTACGGCTGCCGATCAGCCGCTGCTCATCTTGGGCGGAGGCAGTAATCTCCTGCTTACAGGCGATTATCAGGGCACGGTACTCCATTCTGCCATCAAGGGCATTGAGGTGCTTGAGAATGGTGACTTGGCTGCTGCTGAGCATGATGACGCCCTGCTGAATCCGGATTGGGTGTTCCTGAACTGTGGTAGCGGCGAGGTTTTTGATGATGTGGTGGCCTATGCGGTTGAGCATGACTTCTATGGTGCTGAGAATCTGAGCATTATTCCGGGCGAAGTTGGAGCGAGTGCTATCCAGAATATCGGTGCCTACGGAGTAGAGGCAAAGGATATTATATATAAGGTGGAGGCTGTGGAGATTGCTACCGGCAAGTTGGTTGTTTTCGATAACAAGGATTGCCAGTACAGCTATCGCCAGAGCAAGTTCAAGCATGAGTGGAGAGATCAGTATCTCGTTACCCATGTCATCTATCGCCTGAAGAAGACTTATGCCCCAGACCTGGACTATGGTAACATCCGTGCATCTCTGGCGACTAAGAATATTGAGCATCCTACAGCGCAGCAGCTTCGTGATGTCATCATCGAAATCCGCAATGCCAAGTTGCCTGATCCTAAGGTGCAGGGCAATGCGGGCAGCTTCTTCATGAATCCTATCGTAGAGAAGGCTAAGTATGATGCTTTGGCAGCCCTGTATCCGGGTATGCCTCATTATACCATCGACGGGGAGCATGAGAAGATTCCTGCAGGATGGATGATCGATCAGTGCGGATGGAAGGGCAAGAGCCTGGGCCGTGCCGGTGTGCATGACAAGCAGGCTCTGGTGCTGGTGAATCGTGGCGGTGCTACGGGCGAGGAGATTGTCAATCTCTGTGAGACCATCAGGAAAGATGTGAAGCAGAAGTTTGGCATTGATATCCATCCGGAAGTGAATGTAAAGTAACATTTAAGGTAAATCAAGATTCAATGTTGAAGATAACATTATTGGGAACAGGAACATCTAGCGGTGTTCCTGTTTTAGGTTGTGATTGTGAGGTGTGCCGCAGCAAGGATCCACGGGATAACCGTTTGCGCTGTGCGGCGATGATAGAGACTGAGCGTACCCGTATTCTGATAGATGCAGGACCGGATATCCGTCAGCAGCTCCTGCGGGTTCCTTTCCGCAAGCTGGATGGTGTGTTGATTACGCATATCCATTACGACCATGTGGGAGGTATCGACGATCTGCGTGGTTTCTGTGTGTATGGTGATATCAATATCTATGGCGATGAAATCACCACAGCTACATTGCCGCATACGATGCCTTACTGCTTCCCTAAGGACGCGGAGAAGCTCTATCCGGGTGCTCCCAAGTTGAAGCTGCATACCATCGTACCCCATCATTCCTATCAGATTGGAGATGTCGGGTTTATGCCTATCCGGGTGATGCACGATCAACTGCCTATTCTGGGATATCGTTTCGGAAAGTTTGCCTACATCACGGATATGAAGTCGATGAGTGATGAAGAGTATGCTTACCTGGATGGCGTAGAGATCTTGGTGATCAATGCGCTTCGCTTCGACAAACCTCATCATAGTCATCAATTGGTGGATGATGCCATCCGTGTGGCGCGCAGGATAGGAGCTAAGCAGACCTACCTTACTCACGTTACTCATCAGATAGGATTGCATGATGCCGCCAATGCCCAGCTTCCTGCTGGTTTTTGCTTTGCCTACGATGGTCTGGAGCTGGAAATTGACGAAGAATAAGTCTTAATGAAATTGAAAGAAATAAAAAAGCACAACATATAAGATTAAAGAATCTTAAGAAAAAGCATTTTTTTTAGAAAAAGCTTGTGGGATTCGCAGATTCTTTCTACATTTGCATGTGTGTTTTTCATAGTATTAGATTTAAGGTTAACAAGGTATTGGGTCACGGCGGTGACCCTTTTTTTGTTTTTATACCCTGTTAAAGACACAAAAAATGCGGTCTTTTGCAAGGCCGCATTTCTTATGATGGTTTTCATTCATATCTTTCTCTTGAGATAGAAGGATTCTCTTATTTCTTTTTCTTGAATTTCCGGTAGAGCTTCCACGCCAGCAGAGCTCCATCGAAAGCTCCCATACCAATAGACATCATACTTTGCAGTCTCTTGCCTCTGCTTGCGTCTTTCTTGAAGGCGTCAGGCTTGGTGAAGAGAGAGTTCCACAGGGTATTGATCTTCTTGTCGTCTGCCTCTATGCTTTTGCGAAGTGCTTCCTTGCGCAGTCTGATGTCGTTGAGGCTGTTATACTGTGGGCAACTGTTGTCGTCGTCCAGGTACCTGTTGTCATTGTTTGGCTCATTTGTCATCATCATGCTCTTTTTTTATTTTTGCATAAGCAGGCTGGCTAAGAATTTCACGAGTGGTTTCTCAATCCATTGATGTCGGAAAAGGATGAAGAGAACCAGTATCAATAAGTATGCTCCCGCCACGATGCAGAATGCAGGTGCCAAGCCTACGTAATCAGCCATGGCGAATGCGGCAGCAAACGAAAGATATATCAGAGCCAAGGTGAGGAGAGTCAGCAGCAGCGATCCCATGATCAGTGCAGCGAGCAGTCTTACCACCTTGTCAGCTACATCGAGTTTCATATACTCAGATCTGAGCCCGATGTAATGCTTGAGCACCTCTACGAGTTGCCCGATGGTTTCTACATTCTTATCGCTCGAAAACATTCTTATCGCTTATTCAAGTAATAATATGTTGTACTTGTCGAAATCTCAGGGTAGTTGGGTGGGGCTTAAACCTCAGGAGCAACATCCTTGATATCGTCAACCAGGTCGTCAACGTCCTTGCGTGTCAACTTGATGTCGTGCTTCTTGCAGAAATCTTCTACAGCTCCAGCAATCTTGCTGCGAGTATCCTCACCCTTCTCAGGAGCAAAAATCATACCGAGTGCTGTACCAGCGATAGCGCCACCGAGGAATGCGCCAATGTAACCTAATGCCTTCATAATCTAAAAGTTTTAAATGTTATACAATATATTGATGTTAATTGTGTGATGGCGATGGCATTTTGGAGTTTTTGCGTCCAGATGCACTTATTTCGCTTATCAATTGCAAATATACTAATTATTCTTCAAAAAACAAGCTTTTAAGTCTTAATATTTCGTTAAAAATGTTGTTTTACGTAATGTTTAACAATCTTTATGCTGAAAACGTTTCTTTCTTTGGGATATATTTTGTATTTTCGCAGAATAAAAGCGTAAGGCTATGTATTGCCCCTATATATAATAAGGTGTAGGCTGAACTCAAGTTGAGACGGCACCTATATATAATAAGGTGAAGCAATATAAAATATTTAAGTAAACACAAATACAATTTTAGAAAAGATTATGAAGAAATTATCAGTTTTGAGCTTAGGATTGTGTGCTGTTTTGGCGCTCGCAAGTTGTGGTACATCTAAGGAAAGTGCCTACAAGAAGGCATACGAGAAGGCACAGCAGCAGGAGGCTCAGCAGGAACCAGCTGTTCAGGAACCAGTAGTTACTCCATTGGAAACAACAACTCCTACAGAGAGCACAACTACAGAAGTTGATAATGCTACTGTTCGCCAGGAGAATGTAGATCTCATCTCAGGTTCTGGCCTGCAGAACTTCAGCGTAGTAGTAGGTTCTTTCTCTCTGAAGGCTAATGCTGAGGGATTGGCTAGCACTCTGAAGAGCGCTGGTTATGATTCTCAGATCGTTTACAACAGTGCACGTAACATGTATCGTGTCATTGCTTCTACATTCGTAGATAAGGCTGGTGCAGTGAAGAGCCGCAACGAGCTCCGCGCTGGCAAGTATCCAGATGCTTGGTTGCTTTTGAAGAAGTAATTTTCACGTTTCACATAGAAGATTAGAAATTTCGTAACTGAATGCGAATTTTATCTATAGACTACGGTAAGAAACGTACCGGACTGGCAGTTACCGACCCATTGCAGATCATTGCTAATGGGTTGGCAACTGTTGCTACGCCCGAACTTTTCGAATTCTGCGAAGCCTATATCCAGAAGGAGCAGGTGGAGCGCATCGTCATCGGTAAGCCTACCCAGCCCAATGGGCAGCCTAGCGAGAATCTGGCGCGTGTGGAGAATTTCTTCAACCGCTGGCGCAAGGCTCATCCCGAGGTGCCTATCGAGTACTACGATGAGCGCTTTACGTCGGTTTTGGCGCATCGTGCCATGATAGACGGCGGCGTGAAGAAGAAGACGAGAAGAGAAAACAAGGGATTGGTAGATGAGATAAGTGCTACCATCATATTACAAGACTTTATGCAATCAAGAAGATGATTTTACCAATTTATATTTATGGTCAGCCAGTATTGAGAAAAGTGGCTGAAGATATCACCCCCGATTATCCTGAGTTGAAGGAATTAATCAATAATATGTACGAGACTCTCGATTCGAGCAATGGCATCGGTCTGGCTGCGCCTCAGATAGGCTTGGCTATCCGCCTGGTTGTCATCGATCTCGATGTGCTCAGCGATGATCTCCCTGAGTATAAGGGATTCCGTCATGCCTTCATCAATCCTCATATCCTGGAGTATGATGAGGAGGCTGAGAAGGATTCTTCTGATGAGGGATGTCTCTCTATTCCTGGCATCAATGAGAAGGTGGTTCGTCCTACCCGCATTCATGTGAAGTATATGGATGAGCAGTTCCAGGAGCATGATGAGTGGGTGAGCGGCTACTTGGCTCGCGTGATGCAGCATGAGTTCGATCACCTGGAGGGCACGATGTTCGTTGACCGCGTGTCTCCTCTCCGTAAGAACATGATAGCTGGCAAGCTCAAGAACATTATCAAGGGTAAGTTCCGCTGCAGCTATCGTACCAAGATTCGTCGATGAAAAAGTTTATTTTCACTTTTGTGCTGGTGCTGGCTACTTTGTCAGCATCGGCGCAATATAGAGTTGACCGCCTCGTTACGGCGGGCAGAAGTGCGCTCTTCTACGAGGACTTCGTTCTTTCTATCAAGTATTTTAATCTAGCCATCGGTGCCAAGCCTTATCTCTATGAGCCTTGGTATTACCGCAGTGTGGCCAAGTTTAATCTCGATGACTATATGGGTGCCGAGAGTGATGCCTCCGAGGCTATCAACCTCAATCCGTATATCAACGATATCTACGACTTGCGTGCCATCTGCCGCATCCGTCAGCAGCGTTATGATGATGCCATTGCCGACTATAATTCTGCCATCCGACTGGAACCTCGCAACCGCAACTACTGGTTCAACCGTGCGCTCTGCCAGATGGAGGCGAAGAACTACGACAAGGCGCAGCTGGAACTTGATACGGTCATCACCAAGTGGAAGGATTATTCGAATGCCTACTCCCTGAAGGCTGAGGTATATCTGCATCAGAAGGATACGGTGCAGGCTGAGAAGTGGCTCGACCAGAGCCTGAAGCTGAATCCATACGATGGTGATGCCTGGATTACACGTGCCTACATGGCGCTTGCCCGGAAGGAATGGAAGGTGGCTGATGAGGCGCTCACCAAGTCGCTTCACTTCAAGCCGAACAATGTAAACAGTTACATCAACCGGGCATTGGCTCGTATCAACATCAACAATTTACGAGGTGCGATGAGCGACTATGATGCCGCTATCGACCTGGATCCGCACAACTTCCTCGCTCACTACAACCGTGGATTGATGCGTGTGCAGTTGGGTGATGACAACCGTGCCATCACCGATTTCGACTTCGTCATCAAGATGGAGCCGAAGAACTTCATGGCGATATTCAACCGTGCGCTGCTGCATGACAAGACGGGCAACCTGAAGGCGGCTATCCGCGATTATACTACGGTAATCAATCAGTTTCCTAATTTCTGGACGGGTCTTTCCGCCCGTGCTCATTGCTATCGCCGACTGGGTATGACGGCGAAGGCTGAGCTGGATGAGTTCCGTATCTTCAAGGCACAGATGAACAAGCATCTCGGTATCCAGCCTCGCTGGAGTGCGAAGACCAAGAAGGAGATGCGCAAGCGTTCGGAGATAGACCCAAACAAGTTCGCTTCCATTGTGGTGGATGATGAGCCGAAGTATGAGCATAACTACAAGAGCGAGTATCGTGGAAGAATCCAGAACCGCCAGGTAGAGACTGCCTATCTGCCGATGTTCCAGCTCTCTTACTTCCCTAACACTCAGAATGTGAGTGGGGTACAGGCTTTCGACAAGGATGTGGAGGCGCTGAACCAGAAGATGAAGGACAAGGTTTATATCGTATGTTCCAAGGAGCAGTTGGATGAGAACGGTTCTATGAAGATCTTCTCTCTCATCGATAAGCTTTCGGCAGAACTGAGTGTGGCGAAGGATATCGAGCAGAAGAAGGCGATATTGATGCGTCGTGCCATCGCTCATAGCGTATTGCGCGATTTCGAGGCAGCCATCAGCGATTTCACCTATTATCTCTCGCTGGATGACAAGAATGCACTGGCTTACTGGCAGCGTGCCGTCTGTCAGGCTGAGATGGATGAGTTCAACAAGGCTCAGGGCAAGGGAGTGGTGAATATCCATTCTGCCGAGGCTGATTTCAGCGATGCCATCCGCCTGAACAGCAACAATGCCTACATCTATTATAACAGAGGTAATCTGCATGCCGGAAGAAACGAGCTTTCCAAGGCGATAGATGATTATACCATTGCACTGAAGATAGACAACCGTCTGGCTGAGGCGTATTATAATAGAGGTATCGCCCGTGCCAAGAGTGGCAACAAGCAGGCTGGTATCCAAGATCTCTCGAAGGCTGGAGAGCTGGGCTTGTATGATGCCTACTCGGTGATTAAGCGATTGAATAAGACGAAATAAGTGCTTGAACAAGATGAAATAATAATAAAAAAATCCCGCAGAGCAAAATTCTGCGGGATTTTTTTGTAACATTGATTTTTATACTTTCCAATACGATTGGTTTTATATTTTCTTTAAACCAATTTATATTCTCGTAACCTGCTTTACGCCCTTTACGGCACTCAGTTTCTTGATGAGTGCATCCGTCTTGCCGGCATCATCGATCATCACGGTTACATTGCCCGAGAATAGGCCGTCCTTGGATGAGATGTTGATGCCTCTCATCACGAGCTTATCCTCTTTCGAGATGATGTTGGTGATGTTGCTCACGATACCGATATCGTCGTTTCCGATGATTCTCAGGGTGATGGCATACTTCGATGTTCCCTTTCCGCTCCATTTCGCCTTCACGATGCGGTAACCGAAGCGGCGGCGCAGCTCCTTGGCGTTTGGACAGTCGATGCGGTGGATCTTGATGCCCTTGCTGATGGTTACGAATCCGAAGATAGGGTCGCCGTAGATAGGGTGGCAGCAGTGGGAGAGCTCGAAGTCGATGCCCTTCAGGTGCTCATCTATTACCAGCACGTCGTCGCTCTGCTTCAGCAGTTCCTCGGTAGGGTTCTCGAACTCAAAGTTCTCGGCACTTTCGGCAGGCTTGTTGGCATTGCTGAGGTTGAGGTCGTGGTCACGCTCTTCGATGTATTTCTCCACCACGGTGTTCACGTCGAGTTTCTCTTCCGCCACATCCTTGTAGAAATCAGAGTTCTCCTTGTATCCCATCTTCTTGATGATGCGCGCCATGGTGCTTTCATCAATCTCAATCTTGCGGTTCTTGAATCGGCGCTCCAGCAGTTCCTTGGCATAGAGTCCGTCCTTCTTCTGCGTTTCCTTCAGGGCGAGTCGGATCTTTGCCTTTGCCTTGGATGTCTGCACGATGTTGAGCCATTCTCTTCTAGGCTTCTGGTTGCTCTGGGTGAGGATTTCCACCTGGTCGCCCGAGTGCAGTTCCTGTCGGAAGGTCACCGCCTTGCCGTTGATCTTTCCGCCCACGCAGGTGTTTCCGATGCGCGAGTGGATGTAGTAGGCAAAGTCGAGCACCGTGGCACCTTTCGGGAAGTTCAGCAGGTCGCCCTTAGGGGTGAACACATAAACCTCGTCTTCCTTCAGGTCGGTGGTGAACTGATCCATCAGCTGCAGGTCGTCGTTGCTTTCCAGGGCGGCACGGATGTTGGCAAGCCATTCGTCAATGCCTCCTTCTCCCTGCTTGATGCCCTTGTAGCGCCAGTGTGCAGCCAGTCCGTGTTCGGCGATATCGTCCATTCTTTCGGTTCTGATCTGGACTTCTACCCATTTGTTCTCAGGTCCCAGAACGGTGGTGTGCAGACTCTCGTATCCGTTGCTCTTAGGCACGCTGAGCCAGTCGCGCATACGCTTTGGGTTCGGCTGATACATGTCTGTGATCAGGGCGAAGGTCTGCCAGCACTGCATGTATTCCTTCTCTCTTGGTGCGTCGATGATGATTCGGATGGCGAAGAGGTCATATACACCCTCGAAGGCGCACTTCTGCTTCTTCATCTTTTGCCAGATGGAGTGGATGCTCTTGGTTCTTCCCTTCATGTGATATTTCAGTCCGGCAGCATCGAGCTTCTCCTTGATAGGCTGGATGAATCGGGCGATATAGGCATCGCGTGACGCCTTGGTGGCATTCAGCTTCTCCTTGATCATATAGTAGGCATCGTGCTCCAGATACTTCAGGCTCAGGTCTTCCAGTTCGCTCTTCAGCTTGTAGAGACCCAGCTTGTGGGCGAGTGGGGCATAGAGGTAGCTGGCTTCCTCGCTCACCTCGTGCTTTGCCTCCTTCTGGTCGGTATCACGAATCTGTCGCATCACGTTCACGCGGTCGGCAATCATGATGAGGATTACGCGCATGTCTTCTGAGAAGGAGATGAGCAGGTTGCGGAAGTTCTCGCTCTCGATGATCGGGTTGCGCTTGTAGAGATCGTGAATGCGGAGCAGTCCGCTGATGATATGCGCCACGCTGTCGCCGTATTTCTTCTGGATGTCCTCGATGGTCTGATAGCCGTCGATGACGCTGGTCTGCATCAGGATAGCGATGATGCCGTCTCTTTTCAGACCGATTTCGTTCACTGCGATTTCTGCAGTCTGCAGGGCTGCGAGTATAGGGTTCATGCCGAAGACGTTGCGCTTGATCTGGTGGTTGATGAAGGCATGCTGTATGTCTTCACGCAGATGCTGCTCATCGCCCGGCTTGAATGTGTCGCCCACGGCGGTTCTCAGGCGCTCCAGGATTTGAAGTGTCTGTTCCTTTTCTTCGGATGTGAATTTAAAAGGTGTTTCGTTCATTGTCG
>ERZ1504459.233-NODE-233-length-14027-cov-5.321715_pt1 | contig 14027 bp, 11 predicted proteins | sample MGYA00574790_ERZ1504459 | MGnify/ENA primary metagenome ERZ1504459 (study PRJEB39906, sample SAMEA3182106) | gut metagenome | biome: human; feature: gut; material: Stool; isolation source: human stools | place: Canada | collected 2013-02-26 ...
AACTGTGTTAAACTACTTTTATTGTAGCTTGACACAGTTTAGTTTACACTCTCGATCTAGGTAGTCGGGAACATGAATGAATTCGATGTTGATAAAGCCCAATAGTAAGCTGTTGAGGATGATGAAGTCAACTAAGACCACCAACCTTCTAATCAGTATGTTTCCTTTATATATGTTTTTTTCCATAAGACATTATATGTTATTTAAATTTTTCGATTTCTCTTCTTAGAATATAAATTCCTCGTAAATTCGACCGCAAAGTTAGCAATAAAAACTGAATCCCCCAAACTTTTCCCCATCTTTTTTCCTCGCAAATTCCTCCAGTCATTCCCCCTCCATAATCATATTATAATATGGTATTCCCACTGTTTTCTTTATTTCCTAAGGTATTTGTTTTTTTTTGTTAAAAAACACCTTTGTAAAGCGATATATTCTTTATTATCAATAAAAACCATTAATTTTGCAGCCGGAAAAATTCTACTCTGGCCGCAAACTCGCTCAGAATAGGGGCACCCGCCTTAGAGGTGGAGCTCCCTTTGGCTAAAGGGAGACGGAGGGATTCGAAAAAAAAATACTATCATTTGCTGATAAAAAAATAGATTTATAAAAAAAATGCATTATCTAGATAAAAAAATGAAATTTAGTAAATTCATGCTGTTAGGAGCCCTAGGGGTAGCGCTCTTAACCACTACATCATGCGGTACACCGAAGAATGTAGCCTACTTTCAGGATTTAAACAGCAATCCTGATACCGTTATCACCCTGCAGAACAGAGTTATTACAGTAAAGCCTACCGATAAGATCTATATTGGTGTCAAGAGCAAGGATCCGATGATCTCACAGCTCTTCAATCTTACAGGCGGTACAAACAGCAGTGGTACTTACAATATGTCGCAGGATGCCTATTACTATACAGTAGATAGCAAGGGTAATATTGATTTCCCGGTAGTAGGAACTATTCAGGTTGCAGGATTAACTCGTGAGCAGATTGCCGAAAAGGTAAAGAAGTCATTGGTTGATGCAAGTCTTGTGAAAGACCCAACTGTAACTGTAAGTCTCAGCAATCTCCATTATTCTATGATGGGCGAAGTTGCAAAGCCAGGTCAGTATGCCATTGATGAAGAAAAGGTAACCATCCTCGATGCTATCAGTAAGGCAGGTGATCTCACCATTCAGGGACGCCGTCAGGACGTGATGGTTCTCCGTCAGGAAAACGGACACCAGAAGATCTATAAGATTGACCTCTGCTCCGGTAAGGATATCTTCAGTTCTCCTGCTTACTATCTCCAGCAGAACGATGTGGTATATGTAACACCAAACGATACCAAAAAGCGTAGTTCTACCCTCAATGGTAACACCGTGCAGTCAACAGGCTTCTGGTTGAGTATTTCATCCCTCCTCGTCACAGTTCTCACATTCTTGAAGGTAAATTAATTTTAGAAAAATGATACAGAATACAACACCGGCAAACCAGCCGGTACAGCCAAATCCGATGGCTCGTCCTAACCAGGCCCAGACCGAAGACTTCCTTCGTCTTCAGGATCTCCTCTATCTCTGTCTGGCACAGTGGCGTTGGTTCATCCTCTCACTGGTTGTAACTTGCGGCATCGCTACTTATTACAACCTCACCACCCCTAATGTATATCAGCGCACTGCATCCCTGATGATCAAGGATGAGAGCAAGGCGCAGGGCATTGGCGGCGATGTAGCTTCCATGTTCTCTGATATGGGTATGGGAAACATGAAGAGCAATGTAAACAATGAACTCATTGCCATTCAGTCACCAGCCGTTCTCCTCGAGACTGGTAAGAGATTGAAACTTGATGTGGATTATGCCATCGATGGACGTTTCCATAAGGAGGCACTCTATGGCGCAGATCTCCCAGTCACAGTAGATTTCGTAGGATTCACCGATGAGCAGAGCGGAAGCTTTAAGCTCCAGCTCAAGGGCGATGGCTCTTATGTTATCAGTAAGCTCAAGGGAGTTACCCGTGATAATCTCCCAGTAGATGACAGTGATGAAATCACCGGTAGAATCGGACAGATCATTCGCACTCCATTGGGTAAGATTAAGGTGGATAAGGCTCCTGCCTTCACACAGTTTGTTTCTGGTGAAGACGAACCGGTACTCTATGTATCACGTTCCAATGTTTATGCAATGACCGACCGCATCAAGGGTTCACTCTCTGCTAGTCTGAGCGATGTGAAATCTACCGTCATCGACCTTACTTATAAGGATGTGCTTGCTAAGCGTGCAGAAGATGTCATCAACAACATCATCATCGTTTACCGCAAGAACTGGTTGGAGGATAAGAACCAGATGACCATCTCCACCTCTCACTTCATCACTGAGCGATTGGGCGTCATCGAGCGTGAGTTGGGCGATGTTGATAAGAATATTTCAGCCTTCAAGAGCAGCAATCTCCTGCCTGATGTAGAGGCTGCCGCACAGCAGTATATGCAGAAGAGCACCGAGGTTGATAAGCAGATTATGGATCTCAATTCCCGTCTCGCCATCGCTCAGTATATCCGAAATTATCTTACTGGTAAGGTTGGCAAGAACCAGCTTCTTCCAACTAATACCGGTATCGAGAGCCCTGGTATCGAACAGCAGATTACCGAGTACAATAAGAGTCAGTTGGAGCGCAACAATATCGTCGCCAACTCCAGCGAGCAGAACCCATTGGTAGCAGATTATGATCAGAGCCTTGCCTCTATGCGCAAGAGCATCTCTGCTAGTCTCGATAACTTCGTGGTAACCCTGAAGACTCAGTTGGGCACCCTCCAGGCTAACGAGGCTGCTACTACTTCTCAGATTGCCAGCAATCCTAACCAGGCGAAGTACCTGCAGACTGTTGGCCGTCAGCAAAAAGTTAAGGAGGCGTTGTATCTCTTCCTTCTCCAGAAGCGTGAGGAGAACGAGTTGTCTAAGGCATTTACCGCATACAATACCCGTATCATCACCCCTCCAACAGGAGACAACACCCCTGTGGAGCCGGTTCGTCGCAAGATCTTGCTCATCGCTTTGGTATTGGGCTTCCTTATTCCAATGGTAGTCGTCTATATCCGTGAGAAGGCAAATACCACCGTTCGTGGCCGTAAGGATCTCAAGAAGGTCAACGTACCATTCCTTGGCGAGATTCCATTCTCTATCAGCCGCAAGAACCGTCCAACTCTCGAGCAGCGCATCAAGTTCTGGAAGAAACCTAAAGAGGTTCGTATGATTGTGGTGAAGGCAGGCAAGCGCGATATCGTCAACGAGGCTTTCCGCGTATTGCGTACCAACTTCGAGTTCACCATCGGAACCCATCCGGAGCAGAATGTCATCGTGTTCACTTCATTTAATCCAGGTTCTGGTAAGAGTCATATTGCTGCCAATATGGCGATGTCGCTCGCTATCAAGAAAAAGAAAGTTTTGTTGATAGATGGTGACCTCCGCCATGGTTCAACCTCTATGTTGATTCATAGTCCGGGCGAGGGATTGAGCGATTACCTGAATGGTAGAATCGCCGACATCCACGACATCCTCTATAAGGGTGAAGAAAACGGATTGGTTAAGAATTTTGATGTGATTCCTATTGGAACCATTCCTCCCAACCCAACCGAGCTTCTCTTCACTCCATTGCTTGAGCAGATGATTAAGACCATGCGCGAGGAGTATGATTATGTATTCATCGACTGTCCACCTATCGAGGTCGTCGCAGATACCCCAATATACGAACAGTTTGCCGATCGTACAATCTTCGTGGTTCGTGCCGGCTTGATGGAGCGTAGTATGTTGCCTGAGGTGAATGCCCTCTACAAGGCGAAGAAGTTCAAGAACATGACATTGATTCTGAACGGAACCAAGGCACAAGGCGGCAGATATGGCAGCCACTACGGCTATGGTTACGGCTATGGTTATGGCTATAACTATAATAAGGAAAAGAATGGGGGGGCAAAATCTTAAATGAATGGATTATAGAATAATAGAAACAAATGTTTAAATTCTTCCAGAAAATATTTAATCAGAGTATGCCATCAGGGGAGCGAGAGCTTCTCCCTGGTGGCATTGATTTTCATTGTCATATCCTTCCAGGGGTAGATGACGGATTTCAGGATCCGGAAAAGAGTCTGGAGCAGTTGAGAATCTATGAGGCGATCGGCATGAAGGAAGTGTGGTTCACCCCACATATTATGGAGGATGTACCGAATGAGCCGGAAGAACTCCGCCGTGTCTTTGCAGATTTCAAGGAGAAGTATCTTCAGGATTTTGCCCAGCGACATCCTGGATATCAGGCATCAGGAGCTGAAGGAGCGAAGCAATCTTCTGCGCCCGATGCAGAGCCGTTGCAATTGCATTTGGCAGCCGAGAATATGTTGGATGCTCTTTTCGAGCGTAGATTAAAGGCGAACGATCTTCTTCCGTTAGCCGAAAAGTATCTCTTGGTAGAGACTAGTATATTCGCCCCACCGATGAATTTCCGAGGCTTATTGGAGCGCATCAAGAATAAGGGCTATACCCCGATTCTTGCTCATCCCGAGCGCTATCTGTATATGAAGAAAGAGGATTACGAGGCTTTGAAGTCTCAGGGCATCAAGTTCCAGCGCAACCTCTTCAGCCTGAAGGGGCAGTATGGAGAGCGAGTTCAGAAGCGCTGCCGCCAGCTCCTGAAGTGGCAGATGTACGATTACGTAGGCACCGATCTCCACCGCCTCTCGCAATTGGAGTAAAAATGGCAGCCGAGGTCGGTGACCGTTGGTTTAGGGCGTATGGGTGTGGCTTATGACACACCCTCTTTTATCCTCCGCAGGATTGGACACAAACTGCAGAAGCAATTGCAGTTAAAACTGTAATAATCAAATCAATGATTTTTTTAAGAGTTTCTTTTTTCATAGGCACAATCAGATTTATAGGAAAATAATCATTCATCATTAAGAATCATAAAGTAATCAGAAAGGAAACAATTCAGCCGCATTAAAGCACGGACACTCCTTAGGAGTGGCACCCGGCAAATCCCTATGCCCAACGATTTCAGCCTGAGGAAACAGAATCTTCAACTGTAGCAGCAGATGACGAATCACCCTGTACTGAGCATGCGTCAGCGTGTTGGCAGGGCGACCCTCCTCATCCAAGCCACCCTCGTAGCAGATACCGATAGAACATCTGTTGTAAGGTCTGGCATGAGCACCCACCTCCAGCAGTTTTCTGAACTGCGTCAGGCAGCCATCCTTTCTGCAGTAGAAGTGATACCCCACGGTGCGGAAACCACGAGCCTTGTGGTCACGGAGAAGCTGCTTCTCCGTATAGTTGCGGTTGCATTTCGTTGCACTGCAGTGAATCACCAGAAAACGGACACTCTGGGGAGAATCCATCATTTTGCCGTCTTCGTTGTAGGCAAGGAGAAGGTGCTCAGTGAGCACCTCCTCATCGCCAATGGTCATAGGAAATTTTTCAGTTACCATCGTTTAGAGTTCTTTAAGATTCATTCAATCAATCAGTTAGTAAATCTAGAGACTTACGTTATCACCAGATTCGGAGCCGCCAGTATCCTTACCAGGTTCCTGCGACCCCGTTTGCGAGCCGCCCTGCTGAGGGGTGTCGGAACCTCCCGATCCTCCCTGCGAACCGTTCGGATCGGTAGTAGTACCGCCACCACCATCATCAGAGGCATTTTTCTTCTTCTTCTTAGGTGCATGTCTCTTCAGGTTAGCATCCAAGTTCAGATTCACGAAGCGGAAGTCGCCGGTAGCACGTGCTCTCATTCTCACGCCCAGAACATTCTTGAGCACCGAGAAATCATCCTCAGTAGCTGCACCCTCCTTGTTCTTGATGCCAATGTAGAAAATGGCGAGGTTGTCCAGTTTCACGTTCTTACCAGCGAGCAGAAGCTCCTTGATGTGTACCACGGCATCAGTCAGGATACCCTGAATGGTGCCGGCAGAGAAAGGCGAATTGAAGGTGTGCATCTGTTCTGCCAGAGCTTTCAGGTCAATCGTCTCAATAACGTGAGGCTTGGCATAATACTTGCCGTAAGCCTTCTCGTTCTTCTTGTTGTTGTTTTTCTTTAAATCGTACTCGATCATAAGGCATTAAAGGTTTTGGTTGTTGCTGTGTTTCTGTTAAGCGCTGCGCTATGAGACAGAGTACCGGCGGAAGGGCCCGATCCGCGAAGTGTTTCTGAATCACGATGCAAAGATACAACATTGCCAACCCCCAAAAGTACGATGGATATACGATGGTAGTACGATAGTCACCGAAATGGGCAAAACCACTTTTCTGAGTACGGTTTAAGGGTGGTCAGCCCCCTTATGGCTCGCCCAGATACTCGTAGATCAGCATCACCATCCGTAGGCTGAAAGTCTTGTCCCTGGGATGATAGCCTTCGTTCTTGAGCGCCGTTACCAGTGGAGTACAGTGGTTGATGAGTCTCATCAGATGATTCACAGCCACATGCTTGGATTGCATAGGATAGTAGAGCCATGCCAGCTCAAACTTATTGTATATTTTTATCTTCATGTGATAGGTATTTTTTTGAAATGATACTCTTCATCGTTCAAGACGTCACTGAGAGGTCGTCAGAACGTCTCCAAGAGGTCGTCAGAACGTCACTGAGCACCCCTCAGAAGCATCCTGACGCATCGTCAGAAGCATTCCGGCGACCTCTCAGAACGTCACTTACTTTTTCTTCTTCTTATCATCCTGTATTTTGATATTCAGATCCATCAGATAACTATTCTTCTGGCATCCGTCCCATTCCGATGGCGAGATGATCGCCTCGCAGTTGATTTCGCCCGGCTGCTTCTCTATCACCGCCCATCCGTTGCCGTAAGAGCGGTGAATCTTCCTGAATCCCAGACTGATCATCACGCTCGCCAGGTTCTGCTGAGCCAGATTGTGGTTCATCGCATTGCAGCAGCCGATGCGCTCCATGATCTCGGAAGAGAAGCGGAACTTGATGAGACTCGGATCCGTGTCAGGTTGAGGCACACGATAGAAGCGCAGGATCTGGTCGGCCATCAGGTTCACGCCCATGAACATCTCGTTGTGCGCCTTCATCTCCTGGATGTCCTCGTTGGTCAGCCAATATACCCAGCCGTCCTCCTTCTTCTTCTGTCGCTCCATCACCTCCTTGCCCAGAGCCACCGCCTGACTATATACGTGGGTATAGTCGATCGGGTTGCTGATGGGGCTCACGATGTTCTCCACCAGCCAAGGGCAGTAGCGGCGGTTCTCAGGGTCCGTAATCAGGTGCATCGTATTGCTGGTGCCGCAGAGCGCCGCACGGTGCATCAGTTCTGAGCGGTACTTGTCGTAGGGGCGACGGATGGAGAACACCAGTTTGGTGACGTTGCTCTTGAAGGCACTCTGGTTCTTGCCCGTCACCTGGTCCAGCTCATCGCAGCACATCAGCGCCTTGCTGGCGAAGGCCTCCATCACATCCTTGTCGGTATAGTTGGCAGTAGATTCATTGATGAAGTACTTGCGCAGGATAGGAGGCAGGGTGTAGTAGAAGGAGGTAGTCTTGAAGATGCCGCCCCTGCCCACGAAGATGAGCATGGTCTGCGCCACCACGTTCGGCGTTACCCATGCCACCACCATCGCCACGAGCCATTTCTTGAAGTAATATCTGAATCGCTCCTGGGTATGACCGTAGCCCGGACAGTAAGCCACTGTCACTCTGTCGGCAAGTTCAGAGATGTAATCCTTCTTGCCGTCCCATTTGGGCAGATTCGAAAGATAGTCGTACATCGGATCCCAAGGCTCGCTGAAGTCGCTGTTGATCACGGAGTGCAGCTTCTGTGGAGTAATCGCCAGCCCCTCCTCATCCATCTTCGACCAGATGGAGTTCTCGATGTTGTCGTCTATCTGCGTCCAGTGATGGAACTTGCCTTTCAGGCTCAGGCTGAGGATCTCATAGTATCCGGTCACCATGTTGTGATGGAACTCATATCGCATGCTGAGCCACTGCTTGATTATCTTGGCAGAAGGGCGTTTGCCGTAGGTCTCCCCCTTCTCGTAGAAGTGCCAGGTGCCTTTTCTCTCCACGTGCTTGTAGCAGGAGTTGATTACGCTCGCCGTATCGGGGTAGTCCTTGCTGAAGTGCTCGGTGGCATAGTTGAGCACCTCCTGCTGGTCGATGCCGTATCTCAGACAGATGTTGCCGAAATGGCAGACATACTCGTTGTGGCTGTTACTTTGGAAGACATAACCCTGGTCATCCATCATTTTCAGGATTTTTTCAGCGGCATGTTCCATGCTAGGCACACTTTTTGCTAGTAGAATCATTTTTTGGGATGTCTTTCTGCGGGTGCGTTTCGCATACTTCGCCTGCATCGCCTTCTTGGTATAGAGCTTCTTCAGGTCTTTCAGGTTCAGGCTAAAGGTCAGGGCATTCCAGTTGAAATAGGCATGGGAGTCGTAGGCAAGTCCGCACATGCGGGTGATGTCCGTGCACTTGTCATCGGCAGTGATGCCGAGCAGCGCATTGTAGTACTCCATCGCCTTCTGCAGGTTGGCCTCGAAGAGTTCCAGAGCCGAGAGCTCATCATCATCCACGCTGTCGTAGCTGGCGATGATGCGGAATCCACGGCCGCTTGCCGTAACGAAGAGCACCTTGGTGTGCGGATCCGCCTTCGCCTTGCGGATGCACTCTTCCATGAGCTGTGCGTCCACGTGGTCGTAATCCAGGGCGATGTTGCGAAGCACCTTCTTGATGTTTCGCATCTCCTTGCCGTAACCATCCATCAGAGCAGCCACAGTGATGCCCGGCATCTGGATTTTCACTTCCTGTGCAAGCTGCTTGCTGATGGCGAGGCGCTGACGGTACTCCAGGGTACGTGCCTGGGTGAGAGGATCCTTAGTGATGAATCTCTCTAACTCCTCCCAGCTGGTGAGAGGACGACTTTCACTTGATGCGATAGCGTAGAAGAAAGAGGGCAAGATAGCCTCTGTATTCTCTTGATTGTTTGTTGTTGTTGGTTTCATCATTACTATTATTTAATTTAGTGTTTATGCTGATAAAGGCATCAAGGATACAGGAGTGTGAAGGGGGTATATGAAAAAACTAGCGTTAAAGCACTGTTAAAAACAGTATCTAACTAGTTGATATTCATTTCTTTTATCTTTCGCGTACGCTGTTATATCAAAGATGTTAAGCCACCCCCTTCACATAAGCGTATGATTTGACGTGATTGTCAACTGGGCACAAAGGTAAGACAAAGGTTTGAAATAACCAAACGCGATTTCCGCATATCGGAAACCGTTAAATTAAATTTAAATAAAAATGAAAGTTTTAGTTTTCGTTAAGAAAGCAATGGCGTCAGCCATTCAGTTTGCAGGGAAAAAAAAGGCGTAGCCCGTTCCCTCGAAGTGTTCAACCGTTTACTCCGTCTGGTACATGATGGGGTACAGAAAGCCGTCAACAACGGCAGTCTTCAGGATCCTCATCACACCTGGGTGTTGAACAACAAGGATCTTCCAGTTGCCTATGGTGTATCGGGAGGTTTCATTCGTCGTGGCATGAACGACGATTTCGACCCCTTGTTGAGTGATGCGATTCGAATGACGGTCTGGTTATTGGATCATGCTTTTCCGGTGACGGATCATCCGACGGAGCGAGAGGAGAAGGAGTATGAGAAGCAGCGAGTAGAGTTGCTGTTATCTTTGCTGGATGCGTTGTTGTCAGACAGTGAGCACATCTCGTATCATCACCGTAATCTCTTCAGTGCTCCCCTGAAGGATTTGGTTCTGAAGAACTTCTCGTCACCAGGCGGTTCAAAGAATTAATCCCACCGAATCCCTCCGAATCCCCTCCCTCCCAACATCCCTTACTCGCCAAACAATGAAAAGCACCATCCCCCTCTCATCATCCCTTACTCGCCAAACAATCGCCAAGCGCCGCCTATTGCCTCAAAGTCTTCCGCCAGGCGAGTGCTTGATAGCTGGCTGGCTAAATGTACCGCTTGTTTTTGCCAATAATGCTTAAAAATAGGTGTTATTGGCTGAAAATTATATAAGAAATAGCCAATAATTACTTTTTTCTTGCTATTTTTGCAAATGGTTAGAAATTAAAGCAGGAGAATAAGAAATGAAGAATAATATTATCGGCAGAAAGAGTGAACAAGATACCTTGGCACGTATATACGAGTCAAGGCAGTCGGAATTTGTGGCAGTATGCGGACGCCGCAGAGTGGGGAAAACATTTCTTGTGCGCGAATATTTTGAGCAGGAAATGGTGTTTCAGACATCAGGATTGGCGGGCGGAAACACACAGGAGCAGTTGAAAAACTTCTTTTATACGCTTCGACTTTATGATAGGAATGTAACCTCTGTTCCCCACGACTGGCTCGATGCTTTCGAAATGCTTATCACTTATCTCGATTCTTTAAACGGGATAGAACGCAAGGTAGTTTTTCTCGACGAACTGCCTTGGATGGATACTGCAGGCTCTAATTTTATTTCAGCCTTAGAACATTTCTGGAATGGATGGGCTTCGGCACGTCGCGACATCGTTCTCATTGTTTGCGGCTCTGCCACTTCCTGGATGATGGATAAACTTATCAATAACCATGGCGGACTTTATGGTCGCCTTACCCATCGCCTTTTCCTGCAGCCTTTTTCTCTTGGGGAGTCGGAAGCATTTCTGAAGACCAAGGGGATGATGTTGTCCAGATATGAACTGGCTGAACTTTATATGATATTGGGAGGAATTCCGTATTACCTGAATCTTTTGGACGAGCGGTTAAGTTTGGCTCAGAATATAGACCGTCTGCTGTTCAATCCCAATGGTCAGTTGTACAATGAGTTTACGATTCTCTATCGCTCTCTGTTTAAGGATTCTGAGGCATACGTCAAGGTGGTAGAATGCCTGAACGAGCGTGGTTATGGTATGATGCGCTCGGAAATAGCCGATGCCACAGGGATGAAGTCGGGCAAATCGTTGACCACGATTCTCGACAATCTGGAATCTTGCGGTTTCATCAGAAAGTATGTAAACTATGGCTGTTTTACCCGAAAGTCTCTCTATCAGTTGGTAGATTTCTTCACCTTGTTCTATTTCCGTTTCCTGCGCGATAGTTCATTCCGTAATCTTCTGTATTGGAGCAAGTTGCAGCGCACGCCCCGTTTTTATGCCTGGGCTGGAGTCTCTTTCGAGATATTGGCGATGAATCATATCGACCAGGTGAAGCAGCGGTTGGGAATATCTGGTGTGGCTACCCAGTTGTATTCCTGGCGAAGCAGGAGTGATGCTGGGTCGGCGGAGCGGGCAGCCCAGATAGACATGGTGATAGAACGTGGTGACAATACCATCAATCTTTGCGAAATGAAGTTTTCGGAAAGTGAGTTTGCCATCAATAAGGATTACGAGAAGATTCTGAGAAACAAAATCGTCCGCTTTATGGAGGAAACGAAGACCCGAAAGTCGATACAGCTGACGTTTATCAGCAGTTATGGTCTTCAGCGGAATATGTATTCGGGCATAGCCCAGAATGAAGTGGTGCTCAATGATTTGTTTTGAGCTCCACTTCCTCCACATATTTCACTAATGAATCCTTGCCGTTGAGCAGGTAGTAATCCACTCTAACCACGTGGTTGATATCGGCATTACCTTTTACCTTGATATGGCGGGTCTTGCTGAATATCATCGTATCACGACGGGAAGGGTAGGAGACGAGCTGGATGATGTCCTTGGTGGAACCACTGCCTATGTAGTAGATGCCCACACTATCCTTGCCTGCCTTGACAGCAGCCATCTTTGCCATCTTCTTGGCATGGATGGCAGCCGTATCTTCCGGATAGAATTCGCTGGCAGCTACTGTGTCGCCGTCGTGCTGATCGGGTGCAAACTTGCAGCTTGTACCCATCGTCGTGATAAAGGATGTGGCAGCCAAGGCTGCCACAAAGTATAATATCTTCTTCATTTTTATCTCTTTTCTTTGTTATTTCTTTCTTTTTAAAAACCGTTATCAAAATGACCGTACTTTTTCTCTGCCATTGTTTTTTTAATGTGTATTTTTAGAATTTTGCATGAATTTGGTGCAAAGATACTAAAAAGTTTCAGTTTATAGGTTAGAAAACAGATATTTTTTGTATTTTTGCATTGAAAAGTTAGATGTTTAACAATTAGCGATTAACATAATATACAGTTGGCTTATGAAAAGAAACATTATAACACTCCTCATAACCGTGTTTGCCATGCTGCAAGCAACGGCTCAAACCTACGACAACTTGTGGAAACAAGCTGATATCATCGCTCAGAAGGACCAGCCCAAGAGCGAGATAGGGGTGATGAAGAAAATCATCTCCAAGGCTTCGGCGGCTAAAGACTACGGCCAGCTGCTGGCGGCAGAGATAAGGCAGATGATACTCTGGAAAGAAATTTCGGCAGACTCGCTGGCACCGAACGTGAAGCGGATGGAAGCGGAAGCTCTGAAAGCGACAGACCCCGTGCTGAAGGCAGTAAGATATGCCGTGCTGGGCAAGGTGTATCGGGATTATCCTTACGGGATAGAGGTGGAGGATGCTTCCTCTTATCAGAATGGGCTGGAGGTGAACTCAAAGAAGAGCGAGGAGTTCTTCAAGAAAGCCCTGGAGCAGCCTGAGCTTCTTGCCAGGAATGCTTCTACCGGGTATGTGCCGCTGACGCTGAAGGGTGTGGATGGCAGTTCCTTCAACAACGATCTGCTGCATCTCATCGGTTTCGAAGCTGACAGCAAGGAGGCGTATCTGCTGATGTACACCTATTATAATAAGGTGGAAAATCGGGGTGCAGCCTGTCTCTGTGCCTACAAGCTTATCGAGAAATACCGCCAGGATGACGTAAGAGAGGTCAGAAAGTCGAAGTATCTGAATACCATCGACTCGCTCATCCACGTCTATCAGGATATTCCGGAGGCAGGCGAACTTGCCGTGGAGCACTTCCGCTTCATGGAAGGTGCCACCGATGCCAAACCGCTGGATAAGCTCAACTATATCAACTATGCACTGAATAGATGGGGCGGATGGTCGAGAATGAATGTGCTGAGGAATGCACAGAAGCGCCTCACCGAACCGATGTTCCAGGTGAAGGATATGCCGCAGGTATTACGACCTGGGGAGAAGGCTTGGGTGCAGCTGGATGTGCGCAATCTCCAGAACCTGAAAATCAGTATCTCCCGCCTCAATATCACGGCAGATAACGATTATAATGCGCAGGATGAGGCTACCTATAAGATGCTCCTGAAGAAGACTACGAAGCTGCATCAGAAGGATTTCAGCCGCAACTACTATGGTCGTCCGGATTACGAAGAGGTGAAGGATTCCATCGAAATCGGTGGCAATCTGCCGCTGGGTGCCTATCTGATGGAGGTGACTTCGGATAATACCGGCATCGCTCCGCAGCGAGAACTCTTCTATGTCAGCAATCTGGCGGTGATGATCCAGCAGTTGCCTGATGACAGGCATCGCTATGTAGTGGTGAATGCTACAGATGGCCAGCCTATCGCCGGGGCGAAGATCATGCTCTATGACAAGGATTATGATGTGAAGATGGGCAAGTGGAAGAGACTGGTTCATGCCCGCTTGACTACCGATGAGAACGGCGAGGCTTACTTCAAGAATGTGGATGGAAACGTCTTGATTTCCACCAGCAATGACAAGTTTGCGCCTGCCAAGGATATCTACCTCTCACGTGCCCGCTATTACGAGAAGAAGGATGATGAAATGAAATATCAGCTGTTTACCGACCGTGCCATCTATCGTCCGGGACAGAAGGTGCATGCCACTGCCGTTTCCTATATAGTGAAGAAAGGCTTGGATGCCAGTGTGCCGGGAAAGAGCATGGAACTGAAGTTTATCCTGAGGGATGCCAACTGGAAGCAGGTGGCTGAGCAGAAGGCTACAACCGACGAATACGGCACGGCTTCGGTGGATTTCGAATTGCCGAAGGAGGGACAGACGGGACAGTATTCCATCTCCGTGAACGGTACGGCAACAGAATATGTCAGAGTAGAGGAGTACAAGCGTCCAACCTTCGAGATTACCTTCCCGAAGGTGAACGAGAAAT
>ERZ1504459.243-NODE-243-length-13797-cov-3.565638_pt1 | contig 13797 bp, 10 predicted proteins | sample MGYA00574790_ERZ1504459 | MGnify/ENA primary metagenome ERZ1504459 (study PRJEB39906, sample SAMEA3182106) | gut metagenome | biome: human; feature: gut; material: Stool; isolation source: human stools | place: Canada | collected 2013-02-26 ...
CTTTCGAAGCTCCAGAAAGGCGAGACCGAGAGCGTTATCTACAGCGAGTATGCCGAACAGTTCCAGTCGTTCTGCATCGTGTTGCTCGTTCTGCTGATAGTGGAGGCGTGCATCATGGAGAAGAAGAATCCGTTGTTCAAACATTTCAGACTATTCAAGAAATAAACGATATTCAACATGAAGAAGTTTTTAGTTCTTTCAATCTTGATGATTCAGGCATTGGTAGGCTTTGCGCAGACCGACCGCCAGCACATACGCTACGGCAACCGCTGGTTCAAACAGGACAACTATGTGAAGGCTGAGGCAGAATACCGCAAGGCAGTAGACAAGAACCCGTCAAATCCGCAAGCGCTCTACAATCTCGGTTGCGCCTTGCTCATGCAGAAGAAAGATTCGGCAGCCATCCAGCAGTTTGAGAACGCTGGCAAGATAGAGACCGACCCGAAGCGTAAGGCTATGGCATACCACAACATCGGATGGATATGCCAGTCGTTGAAGATGTACGGCGAGGCTGCGGAGGCATACAAGGAGAGTCTGCGCAACAATCCGTCTGACAACGAGACCCGCTACAACCTTGCGCTCTGCATGCGCCAGCAGAAAAAGAACAAGCAGAACAAGGACAAGCAACAGCAAAAGAAGCAGCAGCAGAACAAGGGCGAGAACAAGAGCAAGGAAAAGAAAGAACAAGACAAGAACCAAAAGCAACAGCAGCAGAAGCAGCAGGAAAAGATGAGCAAGGAGAACGCCGAGCAGATGCTTAACGCCGCCATGCAGCAGGAGCAGCAGACACAGCAACGCATAAAGGACGCCATGCGTCAGAACAGATCGCGCAAGTTGCAGAAAAACTGGTAGACCACATAAAAATACATCATTCAGAATGAATAAGAAGATAACCACACTATTACTGACATGTTTTGCGTATGTACTCACGGTATGTGCGCAAAACATTTCTGTTTCTGCCCCTACACACGTTGCTACTGGCGAGAACTTCCGTGTGTCGTACACTATAGCTAATGTGTCGGTAGACGAGTTCCGTTCGGCTTCCATCCCTTCCGGTCTGGAAGTGATAGCTGGTCCGTACACATCGCAGCAGTCGAGCTATCAGATTGTGAACGGACATACCAGCCGCTCGTCGTCGATAACCTATACCTACACGCTCTATGCGGAGAAAGCTGGCTCATACACCATAGGTGCAGCACACGCCAAGGCAGGTGGCAAGACAATAGCCTCGCGGCCATTCCGCATACAGGTGTCGGGCGCCACACGCAACAACGGTTCGTCGGCGCCAAATATGCACGATGACGCCGTTTCGCCGTCGCATAGTTCGGGAGGCAGAATATCTTCTAAAGATCTCTTCGTGAAGGTGACAGCCAACAAGAAGCACGTGCATGAGCAGGAGCCGATATTGCTTACGTACAAGGTATACACCCTCGTAGACCTTACGTCGCTCGATGGCAAGATGCCCGACCTTAAGGGCTTCCACACGCAGGAGATACCTCTGCCGCAGCAGAAGAGCTTCCACATAGAGAAGTTGAACGGTAGAAACTATCGTTGCGTAACGTGGAGCCAATATGTGATGTACCCGCAAATGACTGGCAAGATGACGATACCGAGCCTCACGTTCAAGGGTGTTGTCGTTATGCAAAACCGTAATGTAGACCCGTTCGAGGCGTTCTTCAACGGTGGCTCGGGATATATAGAGGTGAAGCGAAACATCGTAGCGCCGGCTATAGATATACAGGTAGACCCACTGCCGCAGAAGCCTGCCGACTTCTCGGGCGGAGTAGGTCGCTTCTCAATTTCTTCGCAGCTTCTGAGCAACATCGTGAAGGCAGGAACGCCTGTAACGTTGCGTGTTGTGGTGGGTGGCAACGGCAACCTTAAACTCATCAAGCAGCCAGTTGTTACCTTCCCGAAGGACTTCGATAAGTACGACCCGAAGGTGACCGACAAGACCAAGCTCACAACGAACGGCTTGGAAGGCAACATGGTGTACGACTTTCTTGTGGTGCCGCGCAACCAGGGCAACTATACCATTCCGGCTGTGTCGCTCACATACTACGACACGGCAAGCAATCAGTACAAGACGGTGAAGACGTCGCCGCTCACCATCAAGGTAGAGCCAGGCGATGGCAAGGGTACGTCAGTAACAGACTATTCTGAGGCGCAGCCGACCGATATAAGGCCTATAAAGCAGGGCATGTACGACACGATTGATACCGCGCACCTTTTCTTTGGATCTGTGGGTTTCTGGTTGTGGCTGATTGTGCCGTTCGTCGTGTTTGTAGCACTTGTGGTTATCTTCCACAAGAAGGCTGTGGAGAACGCCGACATCATAGGCAAGCGCGGCAAACGTGCCAACAAGGTGGCTACGAAACGCCTTAAGACCGCTTACAAGTTGCTCACGGCAGGCAAGCAGAATGAGTTCTATGACGAGGTGCTGCGTGCGCTTTGGGGCTATGTGGGCGACAAACTGAACATGCCGGTAGAGAAACTCTCGCGTGAGAACATCAGCGAGCAACTTGCTACACGTAGCATAGGCGAAGATATTATAGGCAAGTTCCTCTCGGCTCTCGACGAGTGCGAGTACGAACGCTACGCTCCGGGCAGTGCAGAGGGAAATATGACAAAGACATACGATAGTGCTATGGTAGCTATTACGGAGATTGATGGAGTCTTGCGTGGCAAGACAGCAAAGAAAAGTGGCAATGTGGCGAGATTAATATTGCTGTTTATGGCGATGAGTTTCGGCTTTGGAGCGATAAGTGCAAATGCCGCTGACAATGCCTCTAATGAGCAGCAGACAAGCAGTAACGGCACAGTAGCCATCACGACATCCCAGCATGGTAAGCGTGGCGCTGCCATAGCAGCCACTGCTTATGCCAAGGGCGACTATCAGCAGGCTGCGGCTTGCTATACCGAACTGCTGAAGGCAGGCGAGAGCGCGGAACTGTACTACAATCTCGGCAACTGCGAGTATCGTTTGGGCAACATCACGCAGTCGATTATAGCCTACGAGCGTGCGCTGCGACTTAACCCTGGCGACAGCGACGTGCGCTACAATCTACAGTTCCTGCGTGGCAAGACCATCGACAAGGTGGTGCCGGTAGACGAGATGTTCTTCGTGACGTGGTATCACTCGCTGCAGAATGTGTTGAGCATCGACACATGGGCTACGATGGCTGTTGTGGCTTTCGTGGTGTCGCTGGTGCTTATGCTTGCATACCTCTTCGGTAGCAACATCGTTCTGCGTAAGGTGGGCTTCTTCGCAGGCTCTGCACTTTTCGTGCTGTTCCTTGTGAGCGTTCTGTTCGCCTACCAGCGCAAGGCTGCGCTTTCGGAGCATAGCGTAGCCATAGTGCTTTCGCCGACGCTCAACGTGAAGGCAACACCGTCGGAGAGCAGTTCGGACGCCTTCGTGATACACGAGGGTACGCGTCTGACCATCACCGACCGTTCGATGAACGCCTGGTATGGCGTGCGTCTTGACGACGGCAAGGAGGGCTGGCTGCCCAAGAACTCGGTAGAGGTGATATAAGTTCTCCTACGTTCCTCCACGTCGTGGGCTAAGGAAGAGACGATTCAAGTTTGTGGTTTACTTTCAAATTATAAAAATGAATATCGACACGCTTTTAGGATATGATCAGGTACTGTTGTTGGCGCTGAACGGCAGCGACTCGCAGTTTATGGACGGACTGATGATGGCCCTGACATCGGGTCTGACTTGGATTCCGTTGTACATAGCCTTGCTGTATCTTGTGATAAAGAATAGCGAGACGATGGGACAGATAGCGCTGATAGTGGCTTGTGCCGCGTTGTGCGTTCTGTTTGCCGACGGTTTGGCAGACGGCATCGTTAAGCCGGGTGTGGCGCGTTTTCGCCCGTGCAACGACCCTTTGCTGCGAGGCGTTGTACAGACTGTGGACGGCTACTGCGCCAATGGTCTGTACGGCTTCTTCTCGGCGCATGCGTCAAATACGTTCTCGATAGCCGTGTTCTTCAGTCTGCTTGTGAGAAGTGGCATACTGAGTACGGGCTTGCTTTTGTGGTCGCTTGTATGCTGTTACACCCGTATGTATCTGGGCGTACACTATCCGTTTGATGTGCTCGTAGGACTGTTGTGGGGTGGCACGGTAGGCTGTGCTGTCTATCTTCTCTACTATAAGTTCAGGGCGAAGATGTCGCAGTCGAAGTGTTTCGTTTCTACACAGTATACTTCAACGGGCTTCAGCACGGACGACATAGACATCGTGATGCTTGTGCTTGTGGCTACTCTCATCTACACCGTGCTGCGTGGTGTACTGCATTGATAGTGAATTGCCTCTATGATAGAATAATATTCCGTCATAGAGGCAATTTTATTCCATCACTGCTGGAGCCTTATTCCAGACCTACCGGAATTCGTTCATATTTTTAGTTAAAATAATTGATTGCTAAGATTAGTATATCAGAATTTATAATTACCTTTGTAGATTAAGATGAAGCCCCGTGTGGCAAATACAACAAAACGATTATGGAGACAAAACACATACATATCAAGGATTATAACTATGCGTTGCCTGACGAGCGTATCGCTAAGTTCCCGTTGGCGCAGCGTGACAGAAGCAAGCTGTTGCTGTATAAGCATGGCGAGGTGTCGGAGGACGTGTTCTGCAACATTGCGGATCATCTGCCCAAGGGCGCTTTGATGGTGTTCAACAATACGCGTGTCATTCAGGCGCGTATGCATTTCCGCAAGGCTACGGGAGCGTTGATAGAGGTATTCTTGCTCGAGCCTTATGCTCCGGCAGACTACGAGCAGATGTTTCAGACCAAGGGCGAATGCGAATGGCTCTGCATGATTGGCAATCTAAAGAAGTGGAAGGGCGAGACACTTGAGCGCACGTTCGATGTGAACGGCGAGGCTGTTACTCTGAAGGCTGAGCGCCTTGAGGATGTGGGCAAGAGCTACAGAGTGCGCTTCGTGTGGGACAATGCGGAGGTGTCGTTAGCCGAACTGCTCGACGCTGTGGGCGAGTTGCCTATTCCGCCGTACTTGAACCGCGAGACGCAGGAGAGCGACAAGACGACATATCAGACCGTCTACTCGAAGGTAAAGGGATCGGTGGCTGCTCCGACAGCAGGTCTGCACTTTACGCCGGAGGTGCTGGCGGCTATTGACCGCAAGGGTATCGACCGCGAAGAGCTGACGCTGCATGTGGGTGCGGGTACGTTCAAGCCGGTGAAGTCGGAGGAGATTCAAGACCACGAGATGCATACCGAGTATGTGTGTGTGCATAGAGAGACGCTCGAAAAGCTGATAAAGCATGGAGCAGAGGCTATAGCTGTGGGCACGACGAGTGTGCGCACGTTGGAAAGTCTTTACTACATGGGCGTGAAACTGGAACAGAACATGGATCTCTCAGAGGAGGAACTGCACGTGGACCAGTGGGAACCGTACGAGAACGAGGCTGCGAAGGGTGTGACACCGATGAAGGCTTTGGAGAACATCGTGGCTTATCTGGACAAACACGGGCTGAGCGCTCTGCACTCGAGCACACAGATTATCATTGCGCCGGGCTATGAGTATAAGATTGTGAAGATGCTCGTGACTAACTTTCATCAGCCGCAAAGCACGTTGCTGTTGTTGGTGAGCGCATTTCTGCACGGCGACTGGCATAAGGTGTACGACTATGCGCTGGCGCACGATTTCAGATTCTTGAGCTATGGTGATAGTTCGCTGCTGATACCTTAGTTAAATGTAAAAGAGTAAAGAAGAAAAGTAAAATGAAGATAGGAGATAAAGTACAATTCTTGAGTGATATCGGCGGCGGACGCATAGCCGGTTTTCAAGGTAAAGATATAGCGCTGGTGGAGGATGAAGACGGTTTTCAGATTCCGACGCCAGTGACGGACCTTGTAGTGATGAGCAGTAGCGACGACTACTCGATATCGAAGTCGATACAGAAGAAGAGTGGGGCGGAGGAGCCGACGGCAACTGATCCCGATACGTTCAACATGTCGGTGAAGGCGAAGATAAACCAGATGGACGAAGACGTGCTGGAGGATGAAGACGAGTATGACGCTGCGGACAGAGAAATCACGTACAAGGCGAAAGTGGAGGAGCGCAAGGGCGGTAACGTGCTGAACGTGTACTATGCGTTTGTGCCGGAGGATGTGAAAAACTTCTCTAAGACAAGTTTCGCTTGCTATCTCGTTAACGACAGCAACTACTACGTTCACTATCTGTACATGAGCGTAGAGGGCGGCACATACACGTTGCGCGGCGAGGGAGAACTGGAGCCGAACACGAAGATGTATGTGGAGAGTTTCGCACTCGATGAGTTGAACGAGATTGACCGCGTGCGTTTCCAGTTGCTCTCTTTCAAGCGCGACAAGGAGTTTGTGGCAAAGCCGGTTTGCGACGTGCAGTTCCGCATCGACAAGGTGAAGTTCTATAAACTGCATACATTCCAGAAGAACGACTTCTTTGAGACGCCTGCGTTGCTGTACCCCGTAGTGAAGAACGACGGCGTAGCGCAGCTGAAGCCCGTTGATGCAGAACAGCTGATATACGTGGACGATGAGAAGGAGGAGAAGAAGGCTGCTGACAAAGCTGGCGAACTGCCGAAAAGCGCTATGGAGAAGTTGAAGAAAAGTAGTCTGAACACTTCAGCTACTCATCGTAATAGTCGCGCCAATGGCGATGACATCCTTGTTGTAGATCTTCATGCCGACGAACTGCTGGAGACAACTGCAGGTATGGGCTCTGCAGATATCCTCAACTATCAGCTCGACTACTTCCGTCGTACGCTAGAGGAGAACAAACACAACAAAGGCAAGCGTATCGTGTTCATACATGGTAAGGGCGAAGGCGTGCTACGCCATGCTCTCGTGAACGAACTGAGATATAGATATAAGAACTATAGATACCAGGACGCTTCGTTCCAGGAGTATGGATATGGAGCGACACAGGTAACGATACGATAAAAGTAAAAGAGTAAAAAGTAGGAGGTGTGGGCATTTTGCCCATACCACGCAGCCACAAAACTTTTAAAAGTAAAAGATAAAAAAGGCTTTTATGAATTACGGATATATAACTGTTGCTTCGGCGATACCTCAGGTGAGGGTAGCCGATGTAGACTACAACGTAGAGCAGATAGAACGCTTTGTTGTAGACGCAGACAAGCGCGGCGTGGAGATATTGGTGTTCCCCGAACTGTCGGTTACGGGCTACTCGTGTCAGGACCTCTTTGCACAACAGACTTTGCTTGATCGTGTGGAGAAGAAGATTGCCGACATGCTTGAGGCTACAGAGCGATGCGATGTGATAAGCGTTGTTGGCGCGCCGATATGCATTGGCGGCGGAGTGTACAACTGCGCCGTGGTATGCCAGCACGGCAAGGTGCTGGGCATTGTGCCAAAGCGCTTTCTGCCCAACTACGGCGAGTTCTACGAGAAGCGATGGTTCGCCTCGTCGGACGACCTTACAGAATCGGTTGTGATTGGCTACGCCGGCAGTTGGGTGAGCGTGAGTGGCGAAGAAACGTTGTTCAAGACGGCACGCGGCGTGAAGTTCGGCATAGAACTATGCGAGGATGTATGGTCGCCATTGCCCCCGTCGACCGACCTCGTGCTGTCGGGAGCCGATATTATACTTAACCTCTCGGCATCAGACGACCTCATCGGCAAGAACGCCTATCTTAAGAGTCTGCTTGCACAGCAGAGTGCCCGACTGATATGCGGCTACGTATATAGTTCATGCGGCTTCGGCGAGAGCACGCAAGACGTGGTTTATGGCGGCAATGCGTTCGTCTATGAGAACGGCGCCCTGATGGCAGAGTCGGAGCGCTTCTCGTTGGAAGAACAGCTCGTGGTGAGCCAGATAGACGTGGACAAACTTCGCACAGAGCGCAGAAGAAACACCTCGTTCGTACATGCCCAGTGTGGACATAAAGCCAGAGTGTTCGATGCAGACGAAACAGACGAAAGAAGATTCGAGCTGCTTCGCCATGTCGATTCGCATCCATTCATACCAGAGAACGACGACATGTACGCTTCGTGTGACGAGATATTCAGTATTCAGGTGTGCGGTTTGGCAAAACGCTTGGTACACACCCATTGCAAGTGTGTCGTGATTGGCATCAGTGGCGGTCTTGACTCTACACTCGCCCTGCTCGTCTGCGTTAAGACCTTCGACAAGTTGGGCTACGATCGCAAGGGCATTGTGGGCGTCACGATGCCGGGCTTCGGTACCACAGACCGCACATACAACAACGCCATGACCCTTATGAAGGGTTTGGACATAACTATACGTGAGGTAAGCATTCGCAAGAGCGTTACGCAGCACTTTGAGGATATTGGTCACGACATAAACGTACACGACGTGACGTACGAGAACGGACAGGCAAGAGAGCGCACGCAGATACTCATGGATCTCAGCAACGAGTTGGGCGGCATGGTTATCGGTACGGGCGACTTGAGCGAACTGGCGCTCGGATGGGCTACATACAACGGAGATCACATGTCGATGTATGGCGTGAACGCGAGCATACCGAAGACCCTCATACGCTATCTCGTGAGCCATGTGGCAGAGAACAGCGTAGACGAGCAGTCGAGAACAACCCTGCTCGACATCATCGACACGCCTATCTCGCCCGAGCTGATACCTGCCGACGAGCATGGCAACATAAAGCAGAAGACAGAAGACTTGGTTGGTCCGTACGAATTGCACGACTTCTTCATTTACAACTTCATGCGCTTCGGTTTCAGTCCGGCAAAGATATACATGCTTGCACGCCATGCGTTCAGCAAAGACCTCTATTCGGACGAAGTGATAAAGCATTGGCTGAAGACCTTCGTTAGACGATTCTTCAACCAGCAGTTCAAGCGCTCGTGTCTGCCCGACGGTCCGAAGGTGGGCAGCGTGAGCTTGAGTCCGCGCGGCGACTGGCGTATGCCCACCGACGCATCAAGCGCGCTTTGGCTGGCAGAATGTGAAAACCTCTAAATGTAAACAATGACAGAACAATTCAGATATACCGACGAGCGGTTTGCCGACATACAGATGCTACGCTACCGCCTCGACGGTTTTGAGGCGCTGACCCTGCGTCAGAAGCTATACATATACTACCTCGCCAAGGCAACGCTCTGCGGACGCGACATAACAACCGACCAGTTCGGACGCTACAATCTGCGCATACGCAAAGTGCTCGAAGCTATATACGAACGCTACGAAGGCGACCGCACGACGGTAGAGTACAAGGCGTTGGAGACATACCTTAAGCGAGTGTGGTTCTCGAACGGCATACACCACCATTACGGCTGCGAGAAGTTTGTTCCAGCTTTTACTGAGGAATACTTCAGACAGGTTGTGGACTGTTGCGGTTGCGAAGACGAGAATATCGATGAGCTTTGCAAGGTGATATTCGACCCTACTATTCAGCCAAAGCGTGTAAACCAGAAAGCCGGTGACGATCTCGTGCAGACATCTGCATGTAATTATTACGAGGGAGTGACACAGCAGGAAGCGGAAGACTTCTACGAGGCCATGCGCGACGAGAACGACCCAATGCCGATATCATACGGACTCAACACAACGCTCCGCAAGACAGCTGACGGCATGCTGAAGGAAGATGTGTGGCACGAAGGCGGACTCTATGGCGATGCGATAAAGCATATCATTTACTGGCTCGAGAAAGCGGCGGAAGTGGCAGAGAACGAGCTTCAAGCGAAGATAATCGGTATGCTCGTAGACTACTACAGAACAGGCGACCTCCGCAAGTTCGACGCCTATTCAATAGAATGGCTGAAAGAGCACGAAGGACGCATTGACTTTATCAACGGCTTCATAGAAGTGTATGGCGACCCACTCGGCATGAAGGCATCGTGGGAAGGCATCGTGACGTACAAGGACATGGTGGCAACGCAACGCACGCAGACCATCAGCAAGAATGCACAATGGTTTGAAGACCACTCGCCCGTAGACCCTCGCTTCCGAAAGCCGCAGGTTGTCGGCGTGACGGCTAACGTGGTATGCTCGGCGATGCTCGGCGGCGACGAATATCCGTCTACGGCGATAGGCATCAATTTGCCCAATGCCGACTGGATAAGAGCGCGCTACGGTTCGAAGAGTATAACGATAGGCAATCTGACACACGCATATAATCAGGCGGCTAAAGGCAATGGTTTCCTGCAGGAGTTCGTAGCCGACGAAGCGACACGCGCCTTGATTGAGAAATATGGTGACGTATGTGACGACCTGCATACCGACCTGCACGAATGTCTCGGACACGGATCGGGACAACTGCTCGCAGGAGTGTCGGCAGACGCACTCGGTTCGTACGGCAGCACGATAGAAGAAGCACGCGCCGATTTGTTCGGCCTGTACTACATAGCTGATGCAAAGCTCGTAGAACTGGGTCTCGTGCCCGATGCAGAAGCATACAAGTCGCAGTACTACACATACATGATGAACGGTCTGCTTACTCAGCTCACTCGCATCCAGCCAGGGAACGAGATTGAGGAAGCGCACATGCGCAACAGAGCTCTCATAGCCCGTTGGACGCTGGAGCACTATCCGTCGGCAGTAAGACTCGTGAAACATGAGGAGAAAACCTACGTGGAAGTGAGCGACTACGAGCAGTTGCGTGAGGCGTTCGCCAAACTGCTTGCAGAAATCCAGCGCATAAAGAGCGAAGGCGACTTCGAGGCTGCAAAGCAACTCGTAGAGCGTTACGCAATACACGTAGAGCCGAAGTTGCACGAAGAACTTCTGGCACGCTACAAGTCGCTCGGCATAGCGCCGTACAAGGGGTTCCTGAACCCGAAGATGAAGCTCGTGAGCGACAGCGAAGGCAACGCTACCGATGTGCGCCTCGACTATACAGAAGCCTACGACGAGCAGATGCTGCGCTACTCGAAAGAGTATGGCTATCTTTAGTTATATATAATATAATGTGTGACATGGAAACATCCGAACAGGTAAAACAGATTAAGCGTTCTTTTCGTCTGTATATGAACGGCGTAACGTCGACTTCGATGCGACAGAAAGGACTCGACTATAAGATAAATTGGGGAGTGTCGCAGATGGATTTGCGACACATGGCAGAGCAGTACGGCAAGGACAAGGCACTTGCTGCGGCTCTGTGGCAGGAGAATATACGCGAGTGCAAGATACTGGCTACGCTCATCATGCCCGCTGCCGACTTTACGGCAAGCGAGGCGATGGAGTGGGCTGCTACGTTGTCGACAGTAGAGATGGCAGAGACGGCTGTATTCAATCTTTTCCAGCACATGACGGAGGCAGAACAGTTCTCGCTGATGCTGCTTGCGAACGAAGATAAGCTGGTGCGCATCTGTGCTTACAACCTCGTATGCCGTCTGTTGAAGCGCAATAACGAATGTACACCGCAACTGTATGCTGCGCTGTTCAAGAAAGCCGCAATCGACCTTAAAAGTGCCGACCGCCAACTGCTTCATCCGCTCGTCAAATGTCTCGATTATGTTTCGTCTACTGATACAGAACAGGCTAAAGAGGCTACACAATTGTTGAAAGAGGCAGGATTTGGCGCTTTTTAGTGTTTCTTTTTGGTCACTTTCCCAAAATAATGTAACTTTGCATATTGATGGAAAACGATAAAAAAGCGGCAGCACGCGCTGCGCTGACCAAATACATAGAAGAGAACAACTGGAGGAAGACTACGGAGAGGTTCGCGCTCCTCGATACGATATACGATATTGAAGGACTTTTCACTATGGAAGAGCTTGCGGAGCGTATGGCGGTGCAGAACTTCCATGTGAGCAGAGCCACGCTCTACAACTCGCTCAATCTGTTTGTTAAGTTGTGTCTTGTGGTAAGACATAGGTTTCAGGCAGAGACAAAGTACGAAGCATGCTGCGACACGTCCAACCATTGCTACCAGACATGCACGGTATGTGGCAAAGTGGTTGAGCTGGACGTGCCGGAAGTGGCAAAAGCGCTCGAAAGCGTGCGCCTGAAACGTTTCCGCAAAGAATACTACTCTGTGTATTTTTACGGAGTATGTCAGACGTGCCAGACACGAAGCAAACGCAAGAAGAACAACTTAAAAGGAACGAAGAAATCAAATATTGATAAAAATGAATAAAGGTAAAGTTGATGTCCTGCTCGGATTGCAGTGGGGCGATGAAGGCAAGGGTAAGGTAGTAGACGTACTGACCCCTAAGTATGATATTATCGCACGTTTCCAGGGTGGTCCGAACGCTGGTCATACCCTCGAGTTTGAAGGTCAGAAGTATGTCCTCCGTAGCATCCCGTCTGGTATTTTCCAGGGTGGCAAGGTGAACATTATCGGCAATGGCGTGGTTCTCGCTCCCGACCTTTTCATGAATGAGGCGAAGGACTTGGAGAAGAGTGGTCACGACCTGAAGAGTCGTCTGCACATCTCTAAGAAGGCACACCTCATCATGCCTACACACCGTGTGCTCGATGCCGCTATCGAGGCTTCGAAGGGCAAGAATAAGGTGGGAACAACCGGTAAGGGCATTGGTCCGACATACACAGATAAGGTTTCGCGCAACGGCTTGCGTGTTGGCGATATCCTCGACAATTTCCAGGAGAAGTATGAGGCTCACAAGGCTGCTCACCTGAAGCAGATTGCAGCACTCGGCTATACCGACTTCGACATCACTGAGTTGGAGAAGGTTTGGATGGAAGGCATCGAGTATCTCAAGCAGTTCCAGATTGTGGACAGCGAGCACGAGATCAACAAGATTCTGCGCTCGGGCAAGGACATCCTCTGCGAGGGTGCTCAGGGCACAATGCTCGACGTAGACTTCGGTTCTTATCCTTTCGTTACTTCTTCTAACACTATCTGCGCAGGTGCTTGCATCGGCTTGGGTGTCGGCCCGAACCGCATCGGCAACGTATACGGCATCATGAAGGCTTACTGCACACGTGTTGGTTCAGGTCCGTTCCCGACAGAACTTTTTGACGAGACAGGCGCAAAGATTCGCGACCTCGGTCACGAGTATGGCGCTGTTACCGGTCGTGAGCGTCGTTGTGGATGGTGCGACCTCGTTCAGCTTAAGTATTCTGTCATGATCAACGGCGTAACAGAGCTTATCATGATGAAGAGCGACGTGCTCGACAGCTTCCCCGTTGTCAAGGCTTGCGTAGCATACGAGTTGCCCGACGGTACACAGACCACCGACCTGCCTTATGAGCTCTACGACGCTAAACCGGTGTACAAGGAGTTCAAGGGATGGAACACGGATATGACAAAGTTCACATCTGAAGATCAGTTCCCGCAGGAGTTCAACGACTATGTGAAGTTCCTCGAGGAGTATCTTGAGACTCCTATCCGCATCATCTCTATCGGTCCGGACCGCGCACAGACTATCGTAAGAAAGTAAAAAAATAACTGAACTAAAGAAGTTAAAGTTGCAGCAAGTAGCTTTAACTTCTTTAGCTTTTTTAATTCAATAACTCTAAATTATTAATGGCAAAACCAAGTATACCCAAGGGTACACGCGACTTCTCGCCGGTTGAGATGGCGAAGCGCAACTATATATTCGACACAATTCGCAGCGTTTACGCTCTCTACGGCTTCCAGCAGATAGAGACTCCGGCAATGGAGACATTGCAGACTCTCATGGGCAAGTATGGCGAAGAGGGTGACAAACTTCTCTTTAAGGTTCTTAATTCGGGCGACTGCCTTGCAAAGATTGACGACGAGGAACTGCTCGGCCGCAACTCGCTGCATCTCGCTTCGAAGCTTTGCGAGAAGGGCTTGCGCTACGACCTTACCGTGCCGTTTGCGCGCTACGTCGTACAGC
>ERZ1504459.245-NODE-245-length-13714-cov-4.728165_pt1 | contig 13714 bp, 8 predicted proteins | sample MGYA00574790_ERZ1504459 | MGnify/ENA primary metagenome ERZ1504459 (study PRJEB39906, sample SAMEA3182106) | gut metagenome | biome: human; feature: gut; material: Stool; isolation source: human stools | place: Canada | collected 2013-02-26 ...
TACTTATACTCATGTACCGGCAGTTCGCCGTTGAGTGCTCCGAGCGCGTTGAACGCCAGCGACTCCATCTCGCCTTCGCCCGGCAGCACTACGACCGGAGCGAGGAAGCCCACCTGCTTCTTTATCTCCTCAACGCAGTATTTGCTGTATGCTATGCCGCCGGTGAGGATGATGGCATCCGCCTTGCCCCAGAGCGCAACCGCCATGGCGCCAATCTGCTTCGACACGGTGTAGAGCATAGCCTCGAGCACCTCGTGGAACGGCTCCTCGCCAGCCTCAGCGCGGCGCGAGATCTCCTTCATGTCCTTCATGCCCAGCAGCGCCTGGCATCCGCCGTTGCCCGCAAGCATCTTCATTATCTCAGTCTCGGTATGCTTGCCCGAGAAGCAGAGGCGCACGAGCTGGTCGGCAGGCAGTGTTCCGGCACGTTCCGGCGCGATAGGACCCTCGCCGTTGAGCGCATTGTTCACGTCAATCACCTTGCCCTCGTGGTGAGCCGACACACAGATGCCGCCACCGAGGTGAGCCACTACGAGGTTCATCTCCTCATACTTGCGACCTATGCTGCGCGCATAGCGGCGCGAAGCAGCCTTAGCGTTGAGCGCGTGGAATATCGACTCGCGCTTCATGAACGGCAGACCCGTGTAGCGAGCGCGTGTCATGAACTCGTCTACCACCACAGGGTCAGCCATGTAGGCTGGGCAGTGACACATCTGTGCGATGTCGTCGGCAAGGATCGAACCGAGATTGCACACATGCTTGTGCTTGGCGTTGATGAGGTCCTGCTTCATCTGCTCGTTGACGGCGTAGACACCACCGTGCAGCGGCTTGAGCAGACCGCCGCGACCTATCACGGCGTCGAACTCCAGAGGTATTCCAGCCTCCTTGAGCAGTTTCAGCACGAAGTTCTTGCGATACTCATACTGCTCGTTAACGGTGGTGAACTGGTCCAGCTCCTCCTGCGGGTGCAGTCCGTCGGATGTCCATACAGCACGTTCGTCTTCATACACAGCCACCTTCGTTGAGGTGCAGCCGGGGTTTATGACAAATATCTTCTTCATAAATGATGTTTGTTGCTTCTTATTTGTTAATCGCCTTCAGGCAGGCAGTTGCTAAAGAGTAGAATTTAGAGTCGGCAGTGTCGGCGCGCGATGTCACCACGACCGGCGCGCTGGTGCCCACGAGCATGCCCGCAACCGTAGCTCCGCCGAAGAGTGTGAGCGTCTTGTAGAACGTGTTGCCAGCCTCGATGTCGGGGAAGATGAGGCAGTTGGCTTTGCCCACAACCGGCGATGCGATGCCCTTGATGGCTCCGCTCTCTGCGTCGCAAGCCGTCTTTACGTCCATCGGACCGCTCAGGTCCACCTCGCCGTAGGCTCCGTTGGCGGCGTTAGCCTTCAGCTCCTCGTAGCTCAGCGTGAGCGGGAACTTCTCAGACACCTTCTCGGTGCAGTGGATGAGAGCCACGCGCGGACGGTCGCCGCCCGTGATGCTGCGATAGGTGGCGGTGATGTAGCGCGCCAGAGCGTCAAACTGCTCCGTAGTGGGGTAGGGAATGACGGCTGCGTCGGTGAAGAAGAGCAAGTGGTTGAGGCTCGGCACGTCAGCCACAGCGATATGTGTCAGCACGCTGCCCTTGATGAGGATGCCCTCCTCCTTGTTGAGCACGGCGCGCAGGAGGTTGTCGGTGTTCAGCGAACCCTTCATAAGCACGTCGGCGCGGCCTTCGCGCACCTCTTTCACGGCATGACGCGCCGCATCGTCGTCGTCTTCGGCTACGATGAGGGTCACCTTGTCGGGATAGTCGGCAGCCAGACGGCGAGCGATGTCAGCCTTAGCTGCGTTAGCCACAAGGATGAAGCGTGCGAACTGCTCCGCGATGCTTCGTTCGATAACTTCTTCTGTGTGAGAGTCGGCAGGAGATGCCACGGCAACCGTCACTACCTGCGCAGCTTGGCGCAGACGTTCGGGTAGGATTTTAAAGTCAACGATAGGTTCCATACTTATTTATAGGGTATTATGTTTAGAGTTGCGCATTTTGTTGCTATCTGTGCAACTTTTGCAAAGGTACAGTAAGTTTGTTATACTGCAAAGAAAAACGGGAAAATTTATTCTCAATCGCAGGAATGTGGAACTTTAATCAGTGAAATATAGTAACTTTGCAGTCAAATATACCAAGATATAGTCTATGACAACAGCAGAATTTATACAAGAATATCGCGAAAAGGACACCCGTCAGCTCGCCCTTCAGTCGGCACGCTTCCCCGATGTCGACATGCCCTACGCACTCGACCAGATAAAAGGCTGGCAGACAGCGCGCCGCAAGCTCCCCACATGGGCTGCCTGCGACGGCATCGTCTACCCGCCACACCTCTCTATGGAGCAGTGCTCGTCTGAGCCGACGGCGCAGTATAAGCTCAATCTGGCGATGGAGTGGGCGAGGAGAGTTGATCATGCGTCCAGCATGACTGACCTGACCGGCGGTTTCGGTGTCGACTTCTCGTTCACCTCCTGCGCTTTCGCCTCAGCCACATACGTAGAGCGCAACGCGCAACTCTGCCACATGGTGGAGCACAACCTGCCGTTGCTCGGCATCGACAACGCAAAGGTGGTCTGCGCCGACGCCGTCGACTATCTCTCTACGCTCGATATGCAGACAATGATATTCCTCGACCCTGCGCGCCGCGACCAGCACGGCGCCAAGACCGTCATGCTTGCCGACTGCACGCCCGACGTTGTGCAGCTCCTGCCGCAGCTTCTCAAGAAGTCGCGCTTCACGATGCTCAAGCTCTCGCCCATGCTCGACTGGCACAAGGCTGTAGAAGACCTGCAGGGCATGGTGCGCGAGGTGCATATCGTGTCGGTGGGCGGCGAGTGCAAAGAGCTGCTGCTCGTGCTGTCTGAAGAGATGGAAAGCGAGCTGAAGGTGTTCTGCGCAGACCTCGAAGCGGGAGGCTCCAGTCTTTCTGGCGGTTCTAGTAGTTCTAGCTGTTCTAGCTGTTCTAGCCTTTCTAGTGAACCTAGTTTCCCTAGAACGCCTAGTTCTCCTAGCGCTCCTAGTTCCCCTAGCGCTCCTAGCAATGCTTCTCTCTTCGTCTACGCCCCAGGCGCCTCCCGCCCAGCCCCCAACTCAAAACTCAAAACTCAAAACTCAAAATTCTTGCATGAGCCCAACGCCTCAATTATGAAGGCCGGCTGCTTCGACGAGCTTGCGGCAGCCTACGGCGTGTCGCCCGTCAGCCGCAACAGCCACCTCTTCCTTTCTGCTGAGCCCGTTGACGGCTTCCCGGGCAGGAGCTTCAGCATAGAGCGCGTCACAACGCTCAACAAGCGCGAACTGCGCCAGGCGCTGGCAGGCATCGAGAAGGCGAATATCGCCACACGCAACTTCCCGCTCTCGGTAGCCGAACTGCGCAAGCGCCTCAAACTCAAAGACGGCGGTGACGTGTATATATTCGCTACAACCACCGCTGAAGACGAACACCTACTGCTGATTTCTCATAAATATCAATAAATATTTAGCATATTTTCGTCTGTTTGAGCAAATTTCCGTACTTTTGCATCTTTAAGGCTTTATTTATAAAGATGTATCCATCGCCCGAAGTGACAATCGGGCGACGTATATCAAACAAAAAATGAAAGAATAAATCAAGAAAAATGTCAGCAATAGAGATTAAGAAAGTTGAGTCGCGCCGCGACCTTCGCCAGTTCGTTAATTTTCATTACGACCTCTATAAAGGTAATGCTTACGACGTGCCCAACCTCTACTTCGACGAGATGAGGACCTTCAGTAAGGACAAGAATGCAGCCTTCGACTTCTGCGAGGCAGAGTATTTCATGGCGTTCCGCGACGGCAAGATGGTAGGTCGTGTGGCTGCCATCATCAACCACAGCGCCAACAAGAAGTGGGAGCGCGAGTCGGTGCGCTTCGGATGGATCGACTTTGTCGACGACATCGAGGTGTCTACAGCCCTGCTCAAGGCTGTAGAAGACTACGGCAAGCAGAAAGGAATGAAAGAAATCGTTGGTCCGCTCGGATTCACCGACATGGACCCCGAAGGAATGCTCCTCGAAGGCTACGACCAGCTCGGCACTCAGGCTACTGCCTACAACTATCCCTACTATCCTGAGCACATGGACCGCATGGGCGGATGGGAGAAGGACAACGACTACGTAGAGTACAAGCTCTACGTGCCCGAAGAGATGCCCGAGAAGTATGCAACCATCGCGAAGATGATTCAGAAGCGCTACAACCTGCAGGTGAAGAAGTTGAAGCGCAATGAGATATACGGCGAGAACGGATATGGCAAGAAGATATTCAATGTAGTGAACGAGACCTTCAAGGACCTCTACGGCTACTCGAAGCTCACCGACCGACAGATAGAACAGTACGTGAAGATGTATCTGCCCATGGCAGACCTCGACCTCATCACCATCATCGAAGACTGGAACACACCCGACCATAAGGTGGTTGGCGTGGGCATCTCCATACCTTCGCTCGCACACGCCCTGCAGAAGTGCGGCGGAAAGCTCTTCCCCTTCGGCTGGTGGCACATACTGCGTGCGCTGAAGTTCCACAAGACCGACGTCGTAGACCTTCTGCTCGTAGGCATTCTGCCCGAATACCGTCAGAAAGGCGCCAACGCTCTGCTCTTCTACGACCTCATCCCGCGCTACCAGCGCCTCGGCTTCAAGTGGGGAGAGACCCACGTCGAGATGGAGACCAACATGAAGGTTCAGGGACAGTGGCAGTATCTCAACCGCGAGATACACAAGCGCCGCAGATGCTATAAAAAGGACATTTAAATCGGATAGCATCCTTGGTGCTGTCACAATCGCTTAGGATGCTATAAGATATAAAGAAATAAAATGGAAGAAAACATTCAACCCACAGTTCAGTATACCGACGACAACATACGCCACCTCTCCGACATGGAGCATGTGCGTACACGTCCTGGTATGTATATCGGTCGCTTGGGCGACGGTCAGTTGCCCGAGGACGGCATCTATGTGCTTCTGAAGGAGGTAATCGATAACTCTATCGACGAGTTCAAGATGAACGCCGGCAAGCGCATAGAGGTAGACATCGACGACCGCCTGCGTGTGTCGGTGCGCGACTATGGTCGCGGCATTCCGCAGGGCAAGCTCGTAGAGGCTGTCAGCGTGCTCAATACCGGCGGCAAGTACGACTCGAAGGCGTTCAAGAAGAGTGTGGGTCTGAACGGCGTTGGCGTGAAGGCGGTGAACGCCCTCTCGGCACATTTCGAGGTGAAGTCGTACCGCGACGGAAAGGTGCGTGCGCTCAAGTTCGAGCGCGGCAACCTCAAGTCGGACATCACCGAAGACTCTGCTGACGAGAACGGCACGTATATCTTCTTCGAACCCGACCCCACACTGTTCGTAGGCTATTCGTTCCACGACGACTTCGTGGAGACAATGCTGCGCAACTACACATATCTCAACTCTGGTCTTGCGATTATGTACAACGGTCGGCGCATCCTCTCGCGCAACGGCTTGGCAGATCTGCTCACCGACACGATGACTACCGACCCGCTCTACCCCATAATACACGTGAAGGGTGAGAACATCGAGATAGCCTTCACGCATACCAACCAGTATGGCGAGGAGTATCACTCGTTCGTGAACGGACAGCACACCACACAAGGCGGCACCCATCAGAGCGCTTTCAAGGAGCATATCGCGAGAACCATCAAGGAGTTCTTCGGCAAGAACTACGAGTTCACCGACATACGCAACGGACTCGTGGCTGCCGTGGCGCTGAACGTAGAAGAACCTATGTTCGAGAGCCAGACAAAGATTAAGCTCGGTTCGCTTCAGATGGCGCCGGGCGGAGAAAGCATCAACAAGTACGTGGGCGACTTCGTGAAGCTCGAGGTAGACAACTACCTGCACATACACGCCGACGTTGCGGAGGTGATGCAGCAGAAGATAACCGAGAGCGAACGTGAGCGCAAGGCGATGGCTGGTGTTACAAAGCTGGCTCGCGAACGCGCCAAGAAGGCAAACCTCCCCAACCGCAAGCTGCGCGACTGCCGCATCCATTACTCCGACGCAAAGAACGACCGCAAGGAAGAGTCTTCTATCTTCATCACCGAGGGCGACTCAGCCAGCGGATCTATCACAAAGAGCCGTGATGTGAACACTCAGGCGGTGTTCTCGCTGCGCGGAAAGCCGCTCAACTCGTACGGCTTGACAAAGAAGGTGGTGTACGAGAACGAAGAGTTCAACCTCCTGCAGGCTGCGCTCGACATTGAGGACGGACTCGATACGCTCAGATATAATAAGGTGATAGTGGCAACCGATGCCGATGTGGACGGTATGCACATCCGTCTGCTCATCATCACGTTCTTCCTGCAGTTCTTCCCCGACCTTATCAAGAAGGGACACGTCTATGTGCTGCAGACTCCGCTGTTCCGCGTGCGCAACCGCCGCACAAAGATTAAGAACAAGAAGGTTGTGGCAGACGCCGACGCGCGTCTTACGGGCAAAGAGAAGAAGAGCGACTTCATAACCCGCTACTGCTACAGCGAGGACGAGCGCCAGCAGGCGATACGCGACCTCGGACCCGACCCTGAGATAACCCGATTCAAAGGTCTGGGCGAGATTTCGCCGGAAGAATTTGCCCATTTCATAGGTCCCGAGATGCGACTTGAGCAGGTTACGCTGCACAAGACCGACCAGGTGCAGAAGCTCCTCGAATACTACATGGGCAAGAACACCATGGAACGACAGAACTTCATCATCGACAACCTTGTTGTGGAGGAAGATTTGCCCGAGGAAGACATGGAATAACAAAACAATCAGATTATGAAACGTACCAATAATCACAAACATAACGCATCGCACTCATTCTCGTTAAAGACGGGAGTGGGTGCGTTGGTTTTTCTTTTGCTGTGCGTAGCTACGTTCGCGCAGCGCGTCAATCCGCTCAAGAAGCTCCAGATAGCAGAGCTCGCCATCAGCAATCTCTATGTCGACTCGGTAGACGACCAGAAGCTCGTAGAGGACGGCATACGCGGCATGCTTGAGAAGCTCGACCCCCACTCGTCGTACACTACGGCGAAGGAGACAAAGTCGCTCAACGAGCCTCTGCAGGGCTCGTTCGACGGCATCGGCGTGCAGTTCAACATGATTTCAGACACGCTGCTCATCATCCAGCCCGTACGCAAAGGCCCGTCAGAGAAAGTTGGCATCATTGCCGGCGACCGCATCATCACCGTCAACGACACAACCATATCGGGTGTGAAGATGGAGCGTTCGGAGATAATGCGCCGCCTGCGCGGTCCGCGCTCGTCGAAGGTGAAGCTCGGCGTGAAGCGTCGCGGTGTGCCCGACCTGCTCACGTTCACCGTGACGCGTGCGAAGATACCCGTACACACGCTCGACGCCTACTATATGATACGTCCGCACGTAGGCTATGTTCGCATCGGTTCGTTCGGTGCAACCACATACGGCGAGTTCATGACCGCAGTCGACTCGCTGCAGAAAGCCGGCATGCGCGACCTTATCCTCGACCTTCAGGACAACGGCGGCGGCTACTTGCAGTCGGCTGTGCGCATCGTTGAGGAGTTCTTGCAGAAGGGCGACCTCGTAGTGTATACCGAGGGACGCGCCCAGAAGCGCCAGGAGTACAACGCAGGTGGCGGCGGACGCCTTGAGAAGGGCAAGGTATGCGTGCTCATCAACGAGTATTCGGCGTCGGCAGCCGAGATCGTCACCGGCGCCATCCAGGACCAGGACCGCGGAACCGTGATAGGCCGTCGCTCGTTTGGCAAGGGTTTGGTGCAGCGTCCTATCGAGTTCGACGACGGTTCGATGATACGTCTCACCGTAGCCCACTACTATACGCCCTCGGGCCGCTGCATACAGAAGCCATACGAGAAGGGCGAGAAGGAAGACTACGCGCAGGATATAGAGAAGCGCTTCAAGCACGGCGAACTCTACTCTGCCGACTCGATACACTTCAACGACTCGCTGCGCTGCTACACTCTGCGCAAGCACCGCACGGTGTATGGCGGCGGAGGCATTATGCCCGACGTGTTCGTGCCGCTCGACACCACACAGTACACAGCGTTCCACCGCCAGCTCGTAGCCCGCTCGCTCGTTATCAACACAACGCTGCGATACGTTGAGGACCACCGCGATGAGTTGAAGACAAAGTACGCGAAGTTCGACGACTACATGAAGCGTTTCGAGGTGCCGCAGGCTATGGTTGACACGCTCTTCGCTGAAGCCGAGCGCCAGAAGGTGAAGCCTCGCGACGACGCCGAGCGCCAGCGTACGCTCCCCATGCTGCGTCTGCAACTGAAGGCGCTCATAGCCCGCGACATCTGGGATATGAACGAATACTTCCGCCTGATGAACGAGCAGAACCACATCGTGAGCAAAGCGGTAGAAGTGATTACGGGCAAGTAAAAACGGGTTGGCTTAAAAGCTACTAAAAGTCGTCTTTATTTCTTTAGAAGTGTTGACAGACATTAAATATTAAGGCAAATGGAAAACTTTTGTAATAAAAAAGTTTTCGCATTTGCCTTTTTTGTATATCTTTGCGCCTAACGACAAGGCTTTTAACGGCTTTGCAACCAAACTGTAATAGTAGTAGTCATTGAAACTGCAACATCAGTTGTATTGAAACAGTAACAACATATATAATAATTAGGAGATGAAAAAATTAATGTTCAAGAGCAGCATTGTGACAATGCTTTGCGTTTTATGTAGTCTTTCGGCCAGTGCGGAAGGAAAGTTCGTATTGTTCAAGTACGGCAATTTCGACACATGGGTGACACGCCAGATTCACGAGTCGGCTGTCATCGGCGGTAACACAAAGACACTCTACGAGATTGGACCAAACAGAGCCCTGAAGGGTAACAACCCATACGTGAACCTCGGCGGATCGCCTTGGGGCACGAGCAACGTGATGGCTAAGGTTTCGGGCATCACGAAGACCAACAATTCGGTGTATCGCGACAACCGCGGATCGGGACATTGCGTCAAAATGACTACCCACATCGAGACCTGCAAGGTGCTTGGTCTTATTAATATTAAGGTGCTCGCCGCCGGCAGCATCTTCCTCGGCGACATGAAGGAGCCTATCACCGGCACGAAGGAAGGCCCGAAGGCGCTTAACTTCGGCATTCCGTTCACTCATCGTCCCAAGGCTCTGCGCTTCGACTACCGTGTGCATGTGCCGGGCAACGCCAACCGCATCCGTCAGACCGGCTTCTCTAAGGTGACTACCGTGCATGGCAAGGACTACTGCGTGGCTCTTCTGCTTCTGCAGCGTCGCCACGAGGATGCGCATGGCAACATCACCGCGCAGCGCGTGGGCACCGTAGTGGTAAAGTACGGCAAGTCGACCAACGGATGGGTAGAGGACGCCACCTACGAGATTCACTACGGCAACATCACCGGCAAGTCGTTCTACGACGCTTCGATGATGGGTCTGCGTTCTACCGACTACGCTCGCAACTCTAAGGGCAAGAGCGTGATTGTGAAGGAGACCGGCTGGGCTGATGCCGACGCCACACCGACGCACATCGTGCTGCAGTTCTCGTCGAGCCACGGCGGTGCTTACGTAGGCACCGTAGGCAACACCTTCTGGGTAGACAACGTAGGACTGGTGTATTAAGATGGTGAGGTGTTGAGATGGTGAGGTGTTGAGATATCCGAGCCTTCTTAAGCCAAGAATACTATTTAATTATTAATAAAAAACAAGGTTATGCGCCCCTTAAAAGCGATTCTTTTCTTACTCTTTACGATAGCTCTGCAGCCCGCTCGGGCTACAGAGCCGTTCTGTTTTGACACTACCGCAGTAGTTGTGGCGTCTGCCGCAGACGTGCCTTTGGCTGCCGACAGCGCGAGCGTGGCAAAGCCGAAGAAGAGCATCTTCAACCGCTTCCTTGCCTACTTCAACGACGCCAACAAGGAGAAGAAGAACAAGCGTTTCGACTTCAGCGTGATAGGCGGACCCCACTACAGCTCCGACACCAAGTTCGGCATCGGACTCGTGGCTGCCGGTCTCTACCGTTCAGACCCTGCCGACTCGCTCTCGGCTCCGAGCAACGTGTCGCTCTTCGGCGATGTCTCTACCGTGGGCTTCTATATGCTCGGCGTGCGCGGCACGCATAAGTTCCCGCGCGACACCCACCGCCTCAACTACATGGTCTATTTCTACTCCTTCCCGTGCTACATCTGGGGATGGGGCTACGACATGGGCAACCAGGACGCCAACAAGAGCAAGATGAAGCGCTGGCAGGCGCAGTTCAAAGCCGACTGGCTGATACGCACCGCCGACAACCTCTTCATCGGTCCGACCGTCGACTTCGACTATGTGCGCGGCACTAAGTTCGACCGCGTCGACTTGCTTGGCGGCGAACGCCCCGAGACGCTCAACTTCGGTGCGGGCGTGACTGCCATCTACGACACGCGCGACAACCTCACGGCGCCAAAGCGAGGCATGTACATCCAGTTCATGCAGCTGATGCGCCCGAAGTTCATCGGCAACAAGTACAACTCCTACACCACCGACTTCCGCATCGACGGCTACACGCATCTGTGGCGCGGCGCCACGCTCGCTGCCGACTTCCGCACGCAGCTCAACTTCGGCGATGTGGAGTGGTCGATGCTCGCGCAGCTCGGCGACAGCTATTCGATGCGCGGCTACTACCAGGGTCGCTACCGCGACAACCATAAGATGGAGGCGCAGGTGGAGCTGCGACAGCATGTGTGGAAGCGTAACGGCGTGGTGGCGTGGGTAGGCGCCGGCACCATCTTCCCGAAGTTCAGCAAGATTCAATGGAAGCACATACTGCCAAACATGGGCGTGGGCTACCGCTGGGAGTTCAAGAAGAATGTCAACGTGCGACTCGACTACGGCTTCGGTAAGTCGGGACAGCACAGCTTTATATTCAATATCAACGAAGCGTTTTAATTATGAAAAAGATATTAGGTTTTTTGACCTCTCCCCGTTTCCTTTTCTTCTACATCGTGCTCTCGCTCGCTGTCCCCAACGTGGCGCTCTGCTTCACCGAGCACATGCCCGTGTTGGCTTGCGTAGCCAACGTCGTGCTGCCCGTATCGCTCTACGCGCTGCTCATGACGCTCTCCAAGAAGACGGGACGCCAGGTGTGGTTTCTCTTCCTCATCGTCTTCTTCGCAGCCTTCCAGATAGTGCTGCTATACCTCTTCGGTCGCGGCGTGATAGCCGTCGACATGTTCCTCAACCTCGTCACCACCAACCTCGGCGAGGCGATGGAGTTGCTCAACAACCTCGTGCCCGCCGTGGCTACCGTGTTCGTCCTCTACCTGCCGCTGCTCGTGCTCGCCGCATTGTCGTGGGCACGCCATCGCACCGAGGACGTAGCCTTCCTCAAGCGTGTGCGCCGCTACTCATGGTGCGGCATGGCTGCGGGCGCCGTGCTTATAGCGCTGTGCTATGCGGCTTATCCTAAGGACAGCGACTTCGACTATCGTGCCGAAGATCATGTTTATCCCGCCAACATCTTCTACAACCTCTACCTCGCCTGCCGCGAGAGCGGACGCGTAGCCGACTACCGCAAGAATGTAGCCTCCTTCCGCTTCAACGCCCGCTCGGCTCACGACGCCGACTCTGCCGAGGTGTACGTGCTCGTGATAGGTGAGACGGCACGCGCCGACAACTTCCAGCTCTACGGCTATGGACGCGAGACCAATCCGCTGCTCTCAAAGACCGACGGACTCAGCGTGTTCCGCCACGTGCTCTCGCAGTCGAACACCACGCACAAGAGTGTGCCGATGCTGCTCGCAGCGGCTTCTGCCGAGAACCACGCGCGTCTGTACCGCGAGAAGAGCCTTATCACGGCGTTCCGCGAGGCTGGCTTCCACACCTCGTTCATCTCCAACCAGCAGCCCAACCACTCGTTCATCGACTTCTTCGGCGATGAGGCAGACGACTTTGTGTTCATCCGCTCGGCTGTTAGCGTCATCACGGGCGACGTGACGGCGCAGACCAGCGACGAGCGTCTGCTGCCTTACGTGAAGAACATCCTCGCCAAGAAACGCAAGAAGGAGCTGATAGTGCTGCATACGTACGGCTCACACTTCAACTACCGCGACCGCTATCCGCAGAGTCGCGCCAAGTTCCTGCCCGACACGCCGACGGAGGCTGAGCCGAAGAACCGTGCGCAGCTCATCAACGCCTACGACAACACCATCTGTCAGACCGACTTCGTACTGCACAGCATCATCACGATGCTCGGCAAGAGTGGGGCGCAGGCGGCAATGCTCTACACCTCCGACCACGGCGAGAACATCTTCGACGACTATCGCAAGCGCTTCCTGCACGCTTCGCCCACGCCGGCGTCGCACGGCATCCATGTGCCCCTCCTCGTCTGGACCTCGGCGTCCTACCGCGCGGAGTATCCTGCCGTTGTCGCAGCGCTCAACGCCAACCGCGCGAAGGATGTGCAGTCGAGCGCGTCTGTCTTCCCGACGATGCTCTCCATCGCAGGCATCAGTGCGCCGTGCGTTGCCGACGTGATGCCGCTCTCGCTCGCCAATCCTGCATACCGCTGCAGCAAGCGCCGCTACCTCAACGACCACAACCGCTCCGTAACGCTGAAGCAAGCAGGCTTCTCCGATATCGACTTCGAGCAGCTGAAGAAGTGGGGCGTAGGGTTGTAGGATACCTCCAAGGGGGTGCACTTGTCTCAAGTGCACCAATCGAGCAAGAAGTACACTTTTTACTACGTTGGTGCACTTCTTGCTCTGGCAAGCGGCAAAGACGAGCGGAGACAAGTGCACCCCCTTGTGGGTACGGCATTCTTGCCGTACCCACGCAGCCTTCTGTATTATTATTCTCCCACAGAACACGCCGAATTCACAGAACCTTCTGCTGCTATGTTCTCCCACGGATATCACAGATGCACACAGATGGTTATGGTGCGATGAATTGAAAGCGGATTAAACGGATTTTCTTGCTGTGGAATTTTAACAGCGGATTAAACAGATTAAACGGATTCGATGGGTGCGTTGAATAAACAAGCAGATTAAACGGATGCTATTTTCAGGGGGTGCACTTGTCTCAAGTGCACCAATCAGGCAAATGAATGCCGTCTGCTTTGTTGGTGCAGCTGAGACAGCTGCACCCCCTGGAGGTTAGTGGCTGCGTGGGTACGGCAGGAATGCCATACCCTCCTATATTAGCATCCGTTTAATCCGATAATTACGCCACCAACGAATCCGTTTAATCCGATAAATCCGTTGTTTGAAATAACGCGGATGCTATTTTCAGGGGGTGCACTTGTCTCAAGTGCACTAACCAAGCAAGCAGTGCACCGACCGAGCAAGCAGTACACTTTTTACTACGTTGGTGCACTTGAGACAAGTGCACCCCCTTTTGGGTACGGCAGGAATGCCATACCCTCCTATATTAGCATCCGCTTTAATCCGGAAAATACTCAAAAAAAACTTTTTTGTAATCCGCTTAACCCCATGCAAATATTGTACAAGTCACCTCCGCGAAAAAGTTCATTATAGAGAAATGAGAGGCGTGTTTTTAGGTTTAAAAAGGCGAAAGCAGGATGAAAGGCAATAAAAATTGAGACTTTTTACTGTAAAACGATAGCTTTTACACTGCTTTTCGTGAGACTTTACACTGTAACTCTTGAGACTTTACCCAGTAAAACCTATGCTTTTACCATGTAAAGTCTCACGA
>ERZ1504459.257-NODE-257-length-13306-cov-3.562071_pt1 | contig 13306 bp, 11 predicted proteins | sample MGYA00574790_ERZ1504459 | MGnify/ENA primary metagenome ERZ1504459 (study PRJEB39906, sample SAMEA3182106) | gut metagenome | biome: human; feature: gut; material: Stool; isolation source: human stools | place: Canada | collected 2013-02-26 ...
GACCAGATGGCCGTGGCGGAGAGCAAAAAATTCGCGTAAAAGCGGGGAAATTCACAAAAAGTTCACGGGTGATTCATGATTCAGCCAATTTTGGCGGGTAATATAGCATCATCCAAAGGAACTTCCCTTCCTTATGTGATTTTCTCTCTCTCCTAACACACAAAACACACAGGAAAAGCCCCGCCGTTCGGCGGGGCTTTTCCTGTGTTGGTTTCATCACGTTTTTTTATTTATAGTAGTCCGTTTCTTCCTCCAGCGCCATGGGGAGCCCATTGTGATACACGGGGATGGTCTGGAACTTGAAGCGGCTGACGCGGTGCCTGTCGTCGATCTGCTCCTTGATGGCGGGATCCACCGTTCCGCGGCGGACGTACTCGTTCACCGCGTGATAGGTGAAGCCCAGATTGTCCTCATCGGTGAGACCGGTAAGACCGTCGGAGGGCGGCTTGATGAGGAACTTCTCCGGCAGACCCAGCTGGCGGCCCAGCGCAATGACCTCCTCGGTGGTGTACATGCCCAGCGGCGAGAAGGCGCCGGCGCTGTCGCCATAGATGGTGCAGTACCCCACCCAGTCCTCCGACAGGTTGCTGGTGTTGATGACCACGCCGGCGTCCAGCGACTGGGCTACGGCATACAGCGTAGACATGCGGATGCGGCTGGGCAGGTTCACGACGGTCTGGCGGCTGGGCGTCAGGCCCGCCCGCTCCATCTCCGTCAGCACACCCTGCACCGCATCGTGGATATTGATGGTGCAGTGGGGAATCTGCAGGTGCTCTACCAGCGCCTGGGAGTAGTCGATGTCCGGCTGGACGCCGTTGGGCATCAGGACACCGTACACATGATCGCGGCCATAGGCGGCGGCGGCCAGCGCCGCCACGGTGGAGCTGTCCTTGCCGCCGGAGATGCCGATGACGGCGGTGCGGCCGTGGCAGGCTTCCATCTGGGTGTGCATCCACTCCAGAAGGCCGACCAATTGCAGCTGGGGGTTAAATTCCATAAGAGGGTCCTCCCTTCCCTTTTTTTCTGGTGCTATTGTAGCGCGGAAGAGAGGCATTTGCAAGAGTTATCCCAGCAGACCGGTGACATCCTCCAGCGTCAGGCCCCGTTGAAGGGCCAGGGTGATGCCGTAGCCCACTATGCGGCCCAGCTCCGTCACCCGCTGGTCGATGTCCTGGGGCGTCACGAACAGATCTGCGCCGCGGCCGGACAGGTCCTGCTGCGGTCGGCCTGCCTCCTCCAGCAGGTCGGCGCACAGGGTGGCCCCGTCGATGACCGTGGGCACGCCTACGGCGATCACCGGTACGCCCAGAGCGGCGCGGTCCACGGCGCGGCGGTGGTTGCCCACACCGGAGCCGGGAATCAGGCCGGTGTCGCTGAGCTGCACCGTGGCGCATAGCCGCTGGCGGCTGCGGGCGGCCAGGGCGTCGATGGCGATGACGGCGGCGGGCCGGATGTGGGCCGCCGCACCCTGTATCAGCTCCAGCGTCTCCAGCCCCGTGCGGGCCAGTACGCCGGTGCACAGGGCAGAGACAGGGGTGAAGCCCTGGAACTGGCGGGGCAGTGCGCGGACCATGTGCCGTGTCACCAGCAGGTTCTCCACGGCGATGGGGCCGATGGCGTCGGGGGTCATGGCACGGTTGCCCAGTCCCACTACCAGGACCTGAGAGCGGCGCCCCACGTGAGGCAGCAGGGCGCGCAGCTGATAGGCGATGCACCAGACGGCGCGGTGAAAAAACGCCTGCTGCCGCTGGAAGCAGGGGGTCAGGTCTACGGTGATATAGCGGCCTGCGGGCTTGCCCAGAGTCCGGGCACCGTCGCCGGTGACGCGGATGTCGGTGACGGGATAGCCCTCCTGAAGGCTTTCCAGCCGCTGGATACCCTCCGGCAGAGAAAATTTTTTGGCGCGGGCGGCCAGATCGTCGGCAGCCTCCAGCGCCAGATCGGTACGTGGTACGGTCATTTTTGTGGCGGACGCTCCTTTCTGAACACAAAATGTTGTGGCTTACAGGTAGCATGGCCGCCTGAAATGGATTTATGCGAAAACCTGAGCCAAAATTGTAAAAAAGTCTTGCATTTTCGGACCAATGATGCTAAAATATCATCCTGCGTGGAAGTCTTATTTTTCACGCAAAAAAATCTGATGTCGGGGAGGTGTTTGGTTTGCCGAATATCAAGTCTGCTAAGAAGCGTGTTCTGGTGGCAGAAGCGCGCAATGCTCGCAACAAAGCCAATAAGTCCGCACTGAAGACTGCTATCAAGAAGTTCGAGGCTGCTGCCGTTGAAGGCAATCGCACCGAGGCCGAGGGCACTTACAAAGTCGCAGTCAAGGCGATCGATAAGGCTGCTGCCAAGGGTCTGCTGCACAAGAACAACGCGGCCCACAAGAAGAGCGCGCTGACGCTGAAGCTCAACAAGATCGGTTGATGCACCAAACTCAACGGGTATCCGAAAGGATGCCCGTTTTGCTTTGTCCGGAGGGCCGTGCCCCCTGCCGGAAGCTCGCAGCAACACAAAAAGACTCCCGCAGCGCAGCTGCGGGAGTCTTTTATGTTTTGATCACCGTTTCTTCTTTTTTCCCATGATGACCAGCACCACCAGAAGCACCACAGCGACGACCACCATGGCGATCCACAGGCCCATGTTGCTGGTATCACCGGTCAGGGGGCTGGCGTAGGCAACGGACAGGCTCATCATCATGCAGCACAGCAGCGCCAGCAGGCAGGACAGCTTTTTCATCATCTCACCTCATTCCAAGTAGCCGTATCTGCGCCCATTATAGCATATTTTCTTCTTTTTGCAAGGGGCATCACAGATAGTTCAGCGGATTGAGGAACGTACCGTTCAGCTGGATGCGGAAGTCGCAGTGGTTGCCGCTGGACACGCCGGTGGAGCCCATGCGGGCGACCTGCTGGCCCTTGTGGACATGCTCGCCCACGGACACCAGCAGCGAGCTGTTGTGGCCGTAATAGGTGACATAGCCGTTGCCGTGGTCGATCTTCACCAGATAGCCGTAGCCGCCCATCCAGCCGGCGTAGATAACGGTGCCGCCGTCAGAGGCGTAGATCGGCGTGCCGTAGCTGTTGGCGATGTCGATGGCCTCGTGATAGGTGCTGGCGCCGCGGATACCGGTGTTGCGCGCGCCGAAGTAGGAGGTGATGACGCCACTGCAGGGCCAGCCGAAGCTGCCGGTGGGGAACCAGGAGGGACGCTCCTTGGTGCCGCGGATCTGATACTCCGTCACGGGCTGGGACAGCGTGGCGCTGGCCACGATCTGGCGCTCCGTCTCGGTGCCGTTGATATAGGTGACGTTGGCGGTGATGTCGGCCTTGCCGTACACGCCCGGGGATGTGACCTTATACTCGCCCTGATACATGGAGGCATCGTCGGTGTACTCCACGGGGTAGGGCACGTCCTGAACGTAGCGCTGCCGCTCCACGTTCACCACGGTCAGATAGGGTACGGCGTTGCTGATGGTCAGCACATCGCCCACCCGCAGGATCTTGGGATCGTAGCCGGGGTTCAGCTTCATCAGGGCGTCCACCGACAGGCCGTACTCATCGGCGATGCTGTAATAGCTGTCGCCCTTCTTGACGGTGTAGGTGACCTCGCCCTCCTTGGTCTCGTTGAGGATCTCGGCGATGTAGCCCAGGTTCATGACGTAGGAGGAATCCACGTACTCCTGCCGTATCTCCACGTCCTCCACGAAGTAGGCGTCCACCGTGTCCTCCGTCTGGTAGCCCAGCTTCAGCTGGTTCAGAATGTCGTCCAGCGCGCCGGGGAACGTGGTGGCCACCACCTTTTCCCCGTCCACATACAGGACGTAGGCGTATTCCACCAGCCCCAGCTGGTCAGTGAGCTCGCTGCTGAATTCCTCCTCGCCGATCACGTCCTTGCGGAGGTAGACACCCGTCTCCGTGGTAAGCAGGGACTGGTCTACCGTGTAGCTGCTGTCATGCAGCGTCTCGCGGGTGATGCTCTCCACCTCCGACACCGCCAGCTCCACGGCGTGCTGGGAGGACACGACACCCAGATCTGTGCCGTCGTAGACGGCGTGGGCACCCACGGTATAGAGGGACAGCACCGTGGCGGCGGCGGCCAGCCCCATGGCGCCGGCCAGAAAGGCCACCGGATGCAGCTTCAGCTTCTCAAAGTAGCTGCGGCGGCGGTCGCTGGCGCGGATCAGCTTTTTGCGGGCGTTGCGGGCCCGCTCGCGGAGGCTGGCTCCCAGGCGGGACAGGCTGTTCCAGAAGAACAGGAACAGCTGGGCCGCGCCGTGCTCCGACTCGGGAAAGCTGCTGTGGCGGTTCTCGTCCACCAGATGGTGGGCGCTGCCCCCCACCTGACGGAACCAGGCGGCGATGTGCCGCAAGCCTGCCTGCAGGTTCAGGGTGAACAGGTCGGGATGCTCGTCGCGGTACTGCCTCCAGCTTTTCAAATTGTCCATCCACAGCTGCCACAGAGCGGACAGCGTCATGTGCTCCCTGTTGGGATCGTGGACGGTATTTTCCTGTTTATTCTCTTGTTCCAATTGTTGTTTCATGGGGTATCACCTAAAGGTTACAAAATCGTTACAAAATGTATCATACCTTGTTTCCTTCTGTGCGTCAAGCAAAAAATTGTGAACAATGCCGCAGCCGGGCCGGAAAAAGACAGAAAGGCGGCCCTTTGGGACGCCTTTCTGCGTACGTATCGGCTCAGTATTTTTCGTCCAGTACCTGGATCAGGGCGGCGATGGCGTTGTCGCGGCAGTCCGGCAGCTTGTACACCTGGGGCAGGGCCAACACCTGGGGCAGCGCGTTGGCGGGGGCGAAGGCCATACCCGCCCAGTTCAGCATGGAGATGTCGTTGGCGTGGTCCCCTACGCAGGCCACATTCTCCTGCCGGATGCCCAGCAGCTCCGCCAGGCGGCGGACCATGCCGCCCTTGTTGGCGCCCTTGGCCGTCAGCTCCACCAGCGAGGAGCTGCTGGCCACGATCTCGTACCGGTCGTACCAGGGCTGGGCGCGGAGGAAGTCCAGCAGCGCCGGCTGATTTTCCGGCTCCGTGGAGAAAAGGGCCTTGCTGATGGGGGACGGCACCTCCGTCATGCTGTCCACGAACACCGTGGGCGAATGGGTGATGTGCAGGTGGCGGCGGGTCACATCGTTGGGCTGCAGGGCGTGGATGTCGTTGTTGTCGTGATACAGCTCCACCGCCGAGAACGGCAGGGCGCCGATGACCTGCTGGATGCAGTCCTTGGCCTCGTCCGGCAGAAACGCCTCACACAGGTATTTTCCGGCGGGGAAGTCGTAGATGGCCGCGCCGTTGAACAGGATGGTGGGGCCGTTCATGGGCACGTCTGCGGCCACCCGCTCGAAAGCAGGCTTGGCCCGTCCCGTGGCTACGGAGAAGATGCCGCCCTCACTCATGAAGTAGCGGATGGCCTCCTGATTGGCGTCGGGCACCGGCGGCATGGGCTGGCACAGCCGCAGCGCTTCCTCGGTGTAGGTCAAAGTGTTGTCATAGTCACTGGCCAGCAGCAGACCGGTAAATTTTCCCATGGTGATCAGACCTCCGAGCCCGAAGTGGGCTTATTGCCGCCGCTTCCGCCGCGGCGGCGTCCGCCCCGATGACGGGGGCGCTTTTTCTGCTCGCCGCTGCCGTTCTGTCCCTCCGGCTGGGGCTTCCTGGGAGGACGGGGCGCTGCGGGCGGGGTATTCGTAATATCAGCACTGGTATTGGCACCGGCCGGTGCGCCGCTTCCGCCGCGGCGTCCACGGCGGCGACTGCCGCCCTGACGGGAGGACTGCTTGTCCCCTGCCGCAGGTCTATCGGCCTTTTCCGGCTTATCGGACTTAGCGGGACGCTCCGCCTTGGCGGGCTTGTCCGGACGGGCAGACTTCTCGGTCCGCTTCTCCGGCGCGGCAGCACCCTCGGACTTTTTGCCGCCGCGTCCGCTGCGGTTCCGGCGGCGGCGCTTCTCACCGCCGCCCTCGTCGCCGTGCTCCGACGGAGGCGTGAAGTCGCTGATGAAGCTGATGGGAGGCATATCGTCCTCCTTCTCCGGTTCCACGTACCGCTCCGGCCGCTGGTCGGGGATAACGATGCCGTCGCGGCTGCCCTTGCCGTTGCGCAGGACGCACACCTCGCAGTTGTGGTAGCAGCGGGAGCCGTCGGTTCGGTCGTCCAGCCGGACATTCACCGTCTCCTTCAGCAGGTTCACGTCGCTGACATTGCCCGGGCCGTCCGGCGTCAGCACGAAGGAATCGTTCTTGGGCATGCGCTTCACGGCGTCCTCGTAGGCGTCCTGCTCGTACTTCAGGCAGCACATCAGGCGGCCGCAGGTGCCGGAGATCTTGGTGGGGTTCAGGGACAGGTTCTGGGTCTTGGCCATCTTGATGGACACCGGCAGGAACTCGTCCATAAACTGGGCGCAGCAGAAGGGCCTGCCGCAGATGCCCAGTCCGCCCAGCATCTTGGCCTCGTCGCGGACGCCGATCTGCCGCAGCTCGATGCGGGCGCGGAACACGCCGGCCAGATCCTTCACCAGCTCGCGGAAGTCCACGCGGCCGTCGGCGGTGAAGAAGAACAGGATCTTGGAACCGTCGAAGCTGCACTCCACCCGCACCAGCTTCATCTCCAGCTTGTGCTGGGCGATCTTCTTCTGGCAGATCTCGAAGGCCTCCTTTTCCCGCCCGCGGTTGTAAGCGGCGGTGTGGCGGTCGTTATCGGTGGCGATGCGCAGTACCGCCCGCAGCGGCTGCACCACCTGCTGGTCCGGCACCTCATGGTTGCCCTGACTGCACTGGGCGAATTCGGGGCCCTGGGCCGTCTCCACGATGATGTCCTGACCGGCCTCCACCGTCAGCTCCCTGGGGTCAAAGAAATAGGTTTTGCAGCCGCTGCGAAAGCGGACGGAAACCACAGTTGTCATAGAAGTTCCTCCCATTCTACGGCGAGGGCACCAAGAACATGGCCCGCGCCCACATTGTATTCACATTCGCCGCTGTATTTCTCCAGCAGCGCCGTCAGCTGCCGGAGCTGTCGGGCCGTCAGGCCACGGGCCAGCGCCTGGGCCGTCTCGCCGCAGGCGGGGTCCGGCGTCTGCTTGCCCATCTGCAGCAGCAGTGCCTCCGCCGCGGCGCACCACGCGCTCCGCAGCACGTCCCGCAGCTCCTCCCGCTTCATCCGCCGGTTCTCCAGAGCCACCAGATACGTTGTCACCGGCAGCACCTTTCCCCGGGCGAAGGCGCGGCACAGCTGCTCTGCTTCCGGCGGCAGGGCGTCCTCCGACACGGCATCGTACTTCAGCAGCACGCAGCGGGAGCGCACCGTCTCCAGCAGCGCCGAGGGGCTGTCCGTGCAGAAGACAAAGGCGGCGTAGGGCGGCCCCTCCTCCACGATCTTCAGCAGCACGTTCTGGTCCCGCTCGTTGAGCTGATGGCTGTCGGCGATGATGTACACCTTCCGCGCCGCCTCGTTGGGCCGGATGTACACATCCTGCCGCAGGGCGCGTACCGCGTCCACCGTCAGCTCCCGATGCTCCGTGTCGCGTACCACCGTGACGTCGGGGTGGATGCCCTCCAGCACCTTGCGGCAGTGGCGGCATCGGAGACAGGGCTTGCTCTCCTCCTCGCAGACGTGGGACGCAGCGATGAACCGCGCCGCGTCCAGCAGATCGCCGTCGCCGGAGAGCACGATGGCGTGGCTCAGCCGTCCCTGCTCCGCCGCGCGGCGTACCGCCCGGGCCAGTGTGCTGTTTTCTGCCGGAAGCTGGGCCATGGCGCTCTCCTTTCCTCTGCGGGGCCTGACAGCCCTATTATTCTAATGTATCAGTATAACACAGGAAAAGCGGGACAGGCAAGTTTTATTCGCAGGATTGCGGGGAAAATGTTTCCTGTGACCCTCTTTCCCACCATGAACAGAAACCAATTGCAAAAAAACAGAAAAATTTGGGAATAGGCTTGCTTTTGGAGGGAAATATGACTATAATAAGAAACGTTCTCATCGTTTGGTACAACTATATTGATAGATGGAGGGACTACCATGAGCAAGAAGTATTGTTACCTGTTTACCGAAGGCAACGCGAAGATGCGCGAACTGCTGGGCGGTAAGGGCGCGAACCTGGCTGAGATGACCAACATCGGCCTGCCCGTTCCCCAGGGCTTCACCATCACCACCGAAGCCTGCACCCAGTATTATGAGGATGGCCGCCAGATCAACGCCGAGATCATGGCCGAGATCATGGAGTATATCGAGAAGATGGAGAAGATCACCGGCAAGAAGTTCGGCGATCACGAGAATCCCCTGCTGGTCTCCGTCCGCTCCGGCGCCCGCGCTTCCATGCCCGGTATGATGGATACCATCCTGAACCTGGGCTTGAACGAGGACGTGGTGGATGTCATCGCCAAGAAGTCCAACAACCCCCGCTGGGCCTGGGACTGCTACCGCCGCTTTATCCAGATGTACTCTGACGTGGTCATGGAGGTCGGCAAGAAGTATTTCGAGCAGCTGATCGACGCCATGAAGGCCAAGAAGGGCGTGACGCAGGACGTGGAGCTGGACGCCGCTGACCTGAAGGAGCTGGCCATGCAGTTCAAGGCCGAGTACAAGGCCAAGATCGGCGAGGACTTCCCCACCGATCCCAAGGAGCAGCTGATGGGCGCCATCAAGGCCGTGTTCCGTTCCTGGGACAACCCCCGCGCCAACGTGTACCGCCGCGACAACGACATCCCCTACTCCTGGGGCACCGCCGTCAACGTCCAGTCCATGGCCTTCGGCAACATGGGCGACAACTGCGGCACCGGCGTTGCGTTTACCCGTGACCCCGCCACCGGCGAGAAGAAGCTGATGGGCGAGTTCCTGACCAACGCCCAGGGCGAGGATGTGGTGGCCGGTGTGCGTACCCCCATGCCCATCGCTGAGATGGCCCAGAAGTTCCCCGAGGCCTATGACGAGTTCGTCAAGGTCTGCAATATCCTGGAGGATCACTACCGCGACATGCAGGACATGGAGTTCACCGTGGAGCACGGCAAGCTGTACATGCTGCAGTGCCGCAACGGCAAGCGGACCGCTCCCGCCGCCCTGAAGATCGCCTGCGACCTGGTGGACGAGGGCATGATCTCCGAGCAGCAGGCTGTCGCCATGATCGATCCCCGCAATCTGGATACCCTGCTGCATCCCCAGTTCGACCCCAAGGCCCTGAAGGCCCCCGAGCCTGTGGGTAAGGCTCTGCCCGCCTCCCCCGGCGCTGCCTGCGGCAAGATCGTGTTCAACGCCGAGGACGCCAAGGAATGGGCTGCCCGCGGTGAAAAGGTGGTTCTGGTCCGTCTGGAGACCTCTCCCGAGGACATTGAGGGCATGAAGGCCGCTCAGGGCATCCTGACTGTCCGCGGCGGTATGACCTCTCACGCCGCCGTTGTGGCCCGCGGCATGGGCAAGTGCTGCGTCTCCGGCTGCGGCGAGATCAACATGGACGAGGCAAACAAGCAGTTTACTCTGGCCGGCAAGACCTATCACGAGGGCGACTGGCTGAGCCTGGACGGTTCCACCGGCAGCATCTACGACGGCGCTATGCCCACCGTGGACGCCAGCGTGGGCGGCGACTTCGGCCGCATCATGGCCTGGGCCGACAAGTTCCGCCGTCTGCAGGTCCGCACCAACGCCGATACCCCCCACGACGCCGCCAAGGCCCGTGAGCTGGGCGCGCAGGGCATCGGCCTGTGCCGTACCGAGCATATGTTCTTCGAGGGCGACCGTATCGCCGCTATCCGCGAGATGATCTGCTCCGACACCGTGGAGCAGCGCGAGAAGGCTCTGGCCAAGCTGCTGCCCATGCAGCAGGGCGACTTCGAGGGCATCTACGAGGCCATGGAGGGCTGCCCCGTCACCATCCGTTTCCTGGATCCCCCTCTGCACGAGTTCGTTCCCACCGAGGAGCACGACATCGAGCTGCTGGCCAAGGATATGGGCAAGTCCGTTGCCGACATCAAGGCCATCATCGCCTCCCTGCATGAGTTCAATCCCATGATGGGCCACCGCGGCTGCCGTCTGGCTGTCACCTTCCCGGAGATCGCCGTGATGCAGACCCGTGCCGTCATCCGCGCCGCCATCAATGTGCAGAAGAAGCACCCTGACTGGAACATGGTCCCCGAGATCATGATCCCGCTGGTGGGCGAGGTCAAGGAGCTGAAGTACGTCAAGGACGTGGTCGTCAAGACTGCTGACGAGGAGCTGGCCGCCGCCGGTATGAACATGAAGTACCTGGTGGGCACCATGATCGAGATCCCCCGCGCGGCCCTGACCGCCGACGAGATCGCCAAGGAGGCCGAGTTCTTCTCCTTCGGCACCAACGACCTGACCCAGATGACCTTCGGCTTCAGCCGCGACGACGCCGGTAAGTTCCTGGGCGCCTACTACGACAAGAAGATCTACGAGAGCGATCCGTTCGCCAAGCTGGACCAGATCGGTGTTGGCAAGCTGGTGAAGATGGCTGCCAAGCTGGGCCGCGAGACCCGTCCGGAGCTGCATCTGGGCATCTGCGGCGAGCACGGCGGCGATCCCTCCTCCGTGGAGTTCTGCCACAAGGTGGGTCTGGACTATGTGTCCTGCTCCCCCTTCCGTGTGCCCATCGCCCGTCTGGCTGCCGCGCAGGCTGCCATCAAGGACGCGCAGTAATCGCAGCGAAACAGAAAGAGTCCGAGTGTACCGCACTCGGGCTCTTTTTTTACAGGCATCGGCCATCTCCCCTGCAAAGGACCTGCTGAGCGTCCCGCCGACGGCGGGCACTTGTGTTTTTTCCGCCGCCGTGGTAGGATAGGGGCAAAACCGGACATCCCGTGATAAGAGGAACGACCCATAACCGTCCATGAATTCGGTGACAGAGCCGACCCCGTGCTACTGCTGCTGTATATGAGACTGCCGTGATACGGCGGCAAACGAGAGGAGCTGACCGCCCATGATCCGCATCAGAAGCGGCGATACCGTGACGGAGCTGGCCTGGACCGGTGAGAATATCCCCGCCGCCCGCCTGCTGGCCCAGGCGGGGCTGTACCCCGACTATCCCTGCGGCGGGCAGGGCCGCTGCGGCAAGTGCCGCGTGCTGGCTCACGGCGACCTGTCCCCCGCCGCGCCGGAGGAACTGGCCCAGCTGCCACCCCGGGAGCTGGCCCGGGGTATGCGCCTTGCCTGCCTTGCCCGGATCTGCGGCCCCGACGCGGAGCTGACCCTCCCGCGGGAGGACGGTCTGCTGGTGGAGACCGGCGGCTCCCTGCACCGGCTGGAATGGGACCCGTGGGCCGCCGCTCTGGGCATCTGCGTGGACATCGGCACCACTACCGTGGCCGCTTACCTGTGGGATCTGGACCGCCGCTGCCGCTTGGGCGTGGCCTCCTGCAAAAACCCGCAGGAGCGGTTCGGCGCGGACGTGGTGTCCCGTCTGGACGCCTCGCTGGCGGGTCAGGGCGACGCCCTGCGCGCCTGCATTGTCCGGTGTCTCAGCGACCTGGCCTATCAGCTGTGCCGACAGGCAGGCCGCCCCGTGTCCGATGTGGGCGGCGCGGTCATCACCGGCAACACCGCCATGCTGTACCTGCTGCGGGGCTACGATGTCCGCGACATTGCCCTTGCACCCTTTCAGGCGCGGCATCTGTTCGGCGAATCTGTCCCCGCGCGGGAGCTGGGCCTTGACTGGGGCGCGGATTGTCAGGTGTACCTGCCCCCCTGCCTGTCGGCCTACGTGGGCGCGGACATCACCTGCGGCCTGCTGGCCTGCGATATTCTCCACGCCCGCGGCCCCGCCCTGCTGGCGGACGTGGGCACCAATGGCGAGATGGCCCTTCTGTCGGACGGAACCATCTACTGCTGCGCCACGGCGGCGGGTCCCGCCTTTGAGGGCGTGGGCATCTCCTGCGGCAGCGCCGCCGTCACCGGCGCCATTGACGCCGTGACTGTGGAAAACAATGCCCTGCGCTGTCACGTCATCGGCGGCGGCACGGCCCGCAGCCTGTGCGGTTCCGGCCTGTTGGACGCCGTAGCCGCCCTGCGGCGGCTGGAGCTGGTGGAGGACAGCGGCTACATGGAGGAGGACAGCCTGCCCCTGAGCGGCAGCGTGTCCCTGCTGCGGCGGGACATCCGGTCGTTCCAGCTGGCCAAGGCCGCCGTCTGTGCCGGTGTGGACACCCTGCTCCGCGCCGCGGGCCGCGCTGCCTCGGAGGTGGAGACGGTCTGGCTGGCCGGCGGCTTCGGCTGTAAGCTGTCGCCGGACAGCGCCGGCGCCGTGGGCCTGCTGCCCCGCCAGCTGATCCCTGCCGTCCGGCCCTCCGGCAACACGGCGGCCATGGGCGCGGCGCTGCTGCTGTGCTCCCGCCGGTTTGAAGCGGAGACGGTGTCCATTGCCGCCGCTGCCCGGCTGGTGGACCTCTCCGCCTCCCCTGTGTTCCAGCAGCGTTTTGTGGAGGATATGACCCTTTCGGAGGTGACATCATGACGGCGCTTTTGGACATAGCCCGCGCCGCGGGCTTTGAGGCGGCAGCCCCCCTGCGGGCGGAGCAGCTGGTTTTCCGGCCGGAGGTGCGGGAGATGGGCCGCGCTGACCGCTGCCGCAGCTATGGCAGAAACTGGTGCTGCCCCCCTGCCTGCCCCTCACTGGAGGACATGGCCCGCCGCATGGCGGACTACGGCGACGGTGTGCTGGTGGAGACGGTGGGCGCCATGGCTGATGACTTCGACTACGAGGCCATGATGGGCGCGGAAAAACGCCACAAGGAACGGTTCACCGCTCTGACCCGTACGCTGGCGGAGCGGTATGGCCGCGACGCGGTGCTGCCCATGGGCGCGGGGACCTGCCGCCGCTGCGCCGCCTGCACCTATCCCGACGCGCCCTGCCGCTTTCCGGCGGAGCGCATCACGTCCATGGAGGCATACGGCCTGCTGGTGAGTCAGGTGTGTGAGTCCTGCGGCGCGGTGTATTACCACGGCCCCCGTACCATCACCTACGTCAGCTGCGTGTTCCTGCGGCGGTGAATAGAGATACAGGAGAGGGCCCCGGCGAAAATCGGGGCCCTCTCCTGTTATGCTTCCTATGCCTGCACCCTCCCGACAGACCGGCGTCCCCGACGGCCCGCTTTATTTTCTCTCGGCAAGGAGAATTCCGCGCCCTTGGGCGCGGGGCACTTTTGGCCGCAGCGGCCCGCTGCACAGACTCTCTCTGTGCCTCCGGCGGCCCCATTTCTTTCAGCAGCGAAAAGGGAAGGTTCCGCGCTTCCGAGCGCGGGTCACTTTTTGCCGCAGCCCCAAAAGTGACCAAAAACGCTGCTTGAAACCGCAG
>ERZ1504459.295-NODE-295-length-12210-cov-4.590374_pt1 | contig 12210 bp, 8 predicted proteins | sample MGYA00574790_ERZ1504459 | MGnify/ENA primary metagenome ERZ1504459 (study PRJEB39906, sample SAMEA3182106) | gut metagenome | biome: human; feature: gut; material: Stool; isolation source: human stools | place: Canada | collected 2013-02-26 ...
CCTGCCATTCTTCTGCCTTCAGTACAGACGCTACTTCTTAATGGATGTTTCATATCGTTATTATCTCTTTATATTATCTTGTTCTTTATTACCAGAAGGTCTCTCTCAAGCCTTCTTCTTACAATTTTGACTGCAAAGATAGTGAGAATTTATGAAACAAACAACAAAATCCGCAAAAACTTTCAATTTTTGCGGATTTTTGTTAGAAAATAAGCTAAATTGCTTACAATTTATTAGAACCCTTACACAAAAGCAGCCCGATTGTGCAATAATACAAGGGTCCTTATATGTCTTATACAAACAGATTAGAGTTCAAAGACCTCGGCAGAACGCGCCTTCACCTCAACCTGCTTGTTACCAGCACCAGCTCCTTGTGCTTCCACCTGGAGTTTCAACGTACGAGGCAAGGCATTCACCACCTTGAGCCAGGTTTTACCGGTCTTGGAATCCTTTACCACGCTGGTACCCACGTACTTCTTGAGAGCCGCAGGAAGATTCAGGCTAGATACAATATAAGTATCACCGGAATGCTGACCAAACATCTTCTGCATCTTGTAACTCTCGGTGAGTCGGATTTTCTCCGAATTATCGAAGTAGATCATATCCGGGTTCCAGTTATGATAGCCATCCTTGCAGAGCAGAGGAGCATAAGAAGTCATTTCCACGACATCTCCGTTACGCTCCACATTACAGAGATGAATACCCTCTGCCAAAGCGCGGTCTAATTCATTATTGCCATTTGCAGCATACTCGCCCAGATACACCTTCGGAGCCTTACGGTCGTAATGATCGTAGTAATCCTGATGATTGATAAACCATCCTGGCTGCTCATAATAGTGCTCATCTACCGCATCAATCCATTTTTTATTCTCCTTTGCAATCTTCCAGCCCTCGATATAGTCGGAAGATGGACTATGGAATGGACCTACAGTACCTACTACTTCAATTTCCGGATGCTTCTCCTTGAGAGCCTTGCAGATCATCAGATAGCGCTGTTCGAAATCGGTGGAAATCAAATCTTCGTTTCCGATACCTACCATCTTGAGATTGAAAGGAGCCGGATGTCCGGCATCCGCTCTCATCTTTGCCCACTTCGATGTGGCAGGATCACCATTCGCCCACTCTACCAGGTCGAGAACATCCTGCACATACTTTGGCATTTCTGCCATTGGGATTCCGCCCTGCTGTCCGCAGATGCCCTGCGCATTAGGCTGGGAATTCTGACAAGGTACACCAGCAGCCAATACTGGCAGAGGCTCAGCGCCCATATCCTCACACCACTGGAAATACTCGAAGAATCCCAGCTTACGGGTCTGGTGATAGTTCCAGATATTGAGAGCCGGTTTTCGGTCTTTCAGTTCACCGATACTCTCCTTCCAATGATAGATGTTGCCGAGTCCCTGTCCGTGGAGCATACATCCACCAGGGAAACGCACGAAGCGAGGCTTCAGCTCCGCGATGGTCTCAGCAAGATCCTTTCTCAGACCATGACCTTTATAGGTATCCTGCGGCATCAGGCTCACCATATCTACGGCTACCTTTTCCTCTCCCTTAGGCAAGAGGGCAAAACGGGTATCCTTGCCCAGTTCACCTTTATATTTGTCTGTGACGACAAGCTGCGCCTTGTATTCAGCCCAATCAGGTCCCTGCACCTTCAGCTTAGCCTGGGCTATCGGAAGTCCTTCCTGATCTACGAGTGCTACAGTAAGCTGCTTTTTCTTGCCGTCGATACAACGGGCATACAGACTCACTTCGTAAGCGGCACCACGCTTGATGACGATTCCCTCCCATCCTATATTATAGATAGGTGTAGATGAGAGGATGGCATAATGCGGATTATTCACGCTTACCCCATTTTCTGTAGAAATGATGGCAGAAGAGGATGACGATACAGAAGAAGATGCTGAAGAAGATGAAGTCTCAATTCCCATCCAGGCAGTTGCAGCATTCCAGCCTTTTCGTTCACCATTGTATTCGAAGTCGCCATTCTGCAGGAGTTCTGCACAGAGTCCGCCATCGGCAGCTCTGCTGATATCCTCGAAGAAGATGCCGATAAGCTTGTCGCTGATGCGATGACTCTTCTGCGGATTCACCGTGAGCTTAGCCGTAAAAGCATCTGCTGCATCCGCCTCCTTTACCATTTTAGCGTGCTGAAGGACAGCCTCCTCACCTTGCTCATTCTTGATTTTCTCCTCTACATCAGCGATATAAGCCTTCAAATCAGCCTCATTCTTAGGCAGCTTCCGGCTGTTTTCCTTTGCTTCCTCAGCCAGAGCCTTATGCCAGGCACGGATATAGTTCAGATGAATGGCCGGAATCTCGAAATCGTTACCCTCTACCAGTTTACCATTGATGGTAGCCGTATCTCGCTGCCAGAGTATTTCATCGGCAGAAGCTTCCAGCGAATCCTCCAGGAAGATACGGAAATCCTTGTCGGCATGAACGTATCTTTTGCCTTTCTCCGTCTTCAGATAAAGGTCGAAGGTTCCATCTTCCATCTGATAGGCAGCCACATCACTGATATTCTTCTCCTTCATGATAGGATAATCCTGTGGTCGCCAGGTTACGAGATCTTCAGAATAAGCCACAGCAAACTGTGGTGAGGTCTTATTTACACTCCAAAGAGCCCGCCAGGTACCATCATTTGCCTTGAGAACGAATGGGCGATACATCTTTTTCTCACTGCCCCAAGGTCCGAAGTCAGAGGCACAAAGCTGACCTACATCCACCCATCTTTCATCGTCTGTAAGATAAGCGAGATGCAGTCCCTGGTTGGGAGCTGGAGAATACACGAAAATCTGACAGGTAGAATCCTTGCCCACAATGGTATAGGCAGGTGCATCCTTATCTGCAACAGACAAAGTCGCCTTATTAACTTGTTTCTTGGCAGCTGGCATTTGAGTCTGCTTTCTGACAGGAGTCAGCGCCACAGCTTGGGTCATAGCCAACAGGGCAGCCGAGAAGAGTAGATACTTTGGTTTCATCATATTACTTCTTATTTATTTTTTGCTTGTTTTTAGATTCTCAATTGTATTACATTATATATATACGATGATACGACTTAAAAATCGTATAAAGCAAATAAAAAAGGGGTAGAGTGCTTCACAGCAACCTGCCCCCCAACCTAACAACTAAACCTAATAAACTCCCTAATGGAATAGAGAGATCTAATCATAAATTTCTTTTTTTCCTGCGGCAAGCGTATTCTTCATCAGCGAGCAGATGGTCATCGGACCCACTCCGCCCGGTACTGGAGTGATGAAAGAACACTTTTCAGCCACTTCATCGAACTTCACGTCACCATTCAGGCGGAATCCGCTTTTGCTGGTGGCGGCAGGAGCACGAGTCGTACCCACGTCGATGACAACAGCTCCCGGTTTCACCATATCGGCTGTTACGAAATCAGGCTTACCGATAGCCGCAATGATAATATCCGCCTCCCGGCACTCCTCCTTCAGATTTTTGGAGTGCGAGTGGCACACGGTAACCGTAGCATCTCCATACTGCTTCTGCATCATCAGCTGGGCCATAGGCTTGCCCACGATGTTGCTTCTGCCCAGGATAACACACTTCTTACCGCTGGTTTCTATCTGATAATGCTGCAGCAAGGTGAGGATTCCAAGCGGAGTAGCCGAGATGAAACTAGGCATACCCAGCGACATTCTACCCACATTCACGGGATGGAACCCATCCACATCCTTGCGATAGTCTATCGCCATGGTAATCTTCTGCTCGTCGATGTGCTTCGGCAAAGGCAGCTGCACAATGAAACCATCCACGTCAGCATCCTTGTTGAGCTTATCTACACACAGCAGAAGCTCCTCCTCAGTAACATCCTCCTCAAAACGGATCAGCGTAGATTTGAATCCGCACTTTTCGCATGCCAGCACCTTGTTCTTCACATAGGTTTCGCTGCCACCATCGTGGCCCACCAGCACAGCCACCAGATGTGGCTGTTTGCCTCCTGCGGCTACAATCTGAGCCACCTCCTGGGCAATCTGTTCCTTTATGGCGGCTGCTGTCGCCTTTCCGTCTATTAGCTGCATCTTACTTTTTCTATTTTAAGAATTTTACATTGATAAGCTTCAAGTCTTGGCTCTCTGCTTCAGAATTACATACCTGGCATCTTAGGCATACCTGGCATACCCTTCATACGACCCATCATCTGCGCCATTTTGTTGCCAGTCATCATCTGCATCATCTTGCGTGTCTGTTCAAACTGCTTGATGAGCTTGTTTACCTCCTGGATATTGGTACCAGAACCCTTGGCGATACGCTGGCGGCGAGATGTATTGAGGATAGATGGATTGGTACGCTCCTTAGGAGTCATACTCTGGATGATAGCCTCGATACCCTTGAAAGCATCCTCTGGGATATCAACATCACGGATAGCCTTGCCTACACCCGGAATCATCGCAGCCAGATCCTTGATGTTACCCATCTTCTTGATCTGCTGAATCTGATTGTAGAAGTCGTTGAAATCGAACTGGTTCTTGCGAATCTTCTTCTCCAACTTCTTAGCCTCCTCCAGGTCAAACTGCTCCTGTGCGCGCTCTACCAGCGAAACCACGTCACCCATTCCGAGGATACGGTCTGCCATTCGGGCAGGATGGAACACATCGATAGCCTCCATCTTCTCGCCGGTACCGATAAACTTGATAGGCTTGGTAACCACGGTGCGGATACTGAGGGCAGCACCACCACGAGTATCACCATCGAGCTTGGTGAGAACTACACCATTGAAGTCGAGGCGGTCGTTGAACTCCTTGGCTGTATTTACAGCATCCTGACCCGTCATTGAGTCAACTACGAAGAGTGTCTCATCCGGGTTGAGATGATTCTTGAGGTTGCTGATTTCCTGCATCATCTGCTCATCAACAGCCAATCGACCGGCAGTATCGACGATGACCACATCGTTGCCGTTGGTCTTAGCCTGCTGCAAAGCGTGGTCAGCGATGCTGAGCACATCCTTGTTATCAGGCTCACTATAAACAGGCACACCCACCTGTTCGCCTACTACATGGAGCTGCTGGATAGCAGCAGGACGATATACGTCGCAAGCCACGAGCAAAGGCTTCTTACCTTTCTTGTTCTTGAGCATATTGGCAAGCTTACCACTGAAGGTAGTCTTACCAGAACCCTGCAAACCACTCATCAGGATTACAGCAGGGCGACTTTCCAAATGCAATGGAGCTTCCTCGCCTCCCATCAGCTCAGCGAGCTCGTCGTGAACCAACTTCACCATCAACTGGCCTGGCTTCACGGCTGTCAAAACATTCATGCCGAGTGCTTTTTCCTTCACCTTGTTGGTGAATTCCTTGGCAACTTTATAGTTAACGTCGGCATCGAGGAGTGCACGGCGCACATCCTTCATGGTCTCAGCCACGTTGATTTCGGTAATTTTACCCTCACCCTTCAAGATTTTGAAGGAACGTTCTAATCTATCACTTAAATTTTCAAACATGTTCTTAATTGTACTTTTTTATTTCGGGCACAAAGTTACGAACTTTTTCCGAGAAAGCCAACTCAATCTTGATTATTTTTCATTTTCTTGCTCTTTTGCTTCATTTTGAACATTTGGAAGCGTTTTCTCTGATGATTCCTGCCTGGTCTCATCCTGCTTTTCCAAAGTTTCTTTCTTGTTAGCGCTCAGATTGATAGGATTTTTCAGTTCATACTTCTTTCCCGTAGCCTTTTCGTAGGCATTGATGAGCGGATCCTTGTTTTCCATCTTCGAGAACACTTTCCTGGCCTCCCTGAGATGTTTCTGATCGCGACGCCCCTGGCTGTCCATCATATTGCCCAGGTCGAAGCCTACCACACGGGTATGTCCCAGTGCGGCATTTCTTCCTGCCTCTATAGCTTCCTGGCAGGCCTGGCTCTTCACCTTGCCTGCGTTTTCCTGGTTCTTTCCCCAAACGGTCACCTCGCCAATCTGTTTGGCTTCGGGAAGGAGAAAAACGGTATCAGGCAACTCCTGATAGCGGATGGTTGCCTTGATATAGCCCGGTTTGGATACGGTAGCAGAATCAAACTGGTAGCGCATGTTCCAGTAGCCCCGATAGTCGGTACGCGCCCAATGGTTATTGTTCGTATGAATGAGGGCTTCCCTGATAGGCACATGATCCTCGGCAGATGCGATGACGCATGTTTTCTGCGCATAGACCATGGAAGCCATCGACAACAGGGTTATCATCAAAAATATAATTTTCTTCATAATCTTTGCTTTTTTTGTAGGCAAAAATAACAAGAATCATTCATTCCGCAAAATATTGCAATAGATATTAACCAGATTAAGCAGATATTAACCTCTAGGAACAGGTTCCTTCTTTTTCGATACGCTTGGCTTCTTCCAGGAGCTTGATGGCATCCACATACTGCGCGATACCCTGAGCCACCTCCTTGGCAGCCTTCATCGCCAGCACTACGGTCTGAGGACGATGCACCACATCACCACCTGCAAATACGCCACGACGGGTAGTCATTCCGAAAGGACGATCTACCACCTTTACATATCCCTTCTCATCCACCTCGATTCCGGCAGTAGTAGAAACAATGCGGTTGGCAGGGCGCGAACCGATAGCCAGATAGATTCTATCAAAATTCTCTACCCTTTCGCCCTCAGGTGTATTCAGCACGCAGCTTCCCAGTCTGCCATTCTTGCCCTTCAGGAAGGCTTCTACGGTAGTTTTCCATTCAAACTTCACACCTTCCTTTACAGCATCCTCGTATTCGCTCTTGATGGCAGGCATTTCCTCCTGGGTCTTTCTGTATAATACGGTAACGTCAGCACCCAGACGGATGGCAGTACGGGCAGCATCCATCGCCACATTTCCACCACCGATTACACCTACCTTCTCGCCATCGCGCAAAGGAACCATATCGCGGGGCAAAGCACCTTCGTTATAGGCATTTACATTATGCAGGAAGTAGGTACTCTGGCTTACACCATGGAGCTTGCTGCCCGGTGTAGAGTCCATATTCTGAGGCACACTGGTACCGGTACCCATGAAGATGGCATCATAACCGGCACGGAAGAGACTGTCGATGGTGACCGTGTTTTCGCCCACCATACAGTTGGTGATAAACTGCACGCCCAAGGCTGCAATCTTGCTCACCTCATCGCGCACCACAGTCTTTGGCAAGCGATACTCCGGAATACCGTACATCAGTACGCCACCCGGTTCAGCCTGTCCTTCAAAAATCGTTACATTGAATCCCTGTCTTGCCAAATCACCGGCTACGGTAAGTCCTGCAGGACCCGAACCGATTACAGCCACTCTACCACGGGTTTTCTGTGGCAGGAGCTCACGGGAGAGATTCATCTTGGTATCGAAGTCAGCGATAAACTGCTCCAATTTTCCAATCTGTACCGGTTTTCCCTTCTTGCCGAGCACACAATGTCCCTGGCACTGCTTCTCGTGTGGACACACGCGTCCGCAGATAGCCGGCAGATTGCTCTTGGCATTGATGATGCTCATCGCAGCACCCATGTTACCCATCGACAGTTCGTGTACGAAATCCGGTATATCGTTTTCTATAGGGCATCCCTTCTTACACTGCGGAATCTTGCAATGCAGACATCTCTTGGCTTCCTCAATCGCCTCTCGGGTAGTGAATCCCTCGTTTACCACCTGAAACATGCTAGGCTGTTCAGCTGTGTTATTCTGTTGATCAATCTGTTCACTCATAATCTACTACTCTTCTTTGTCTTCTGTTTTTTCCTATTTCTGCTGCTTGATTTCGATGTCTTCCTTCACATGATTTCTGATTTTGGTGAGGAAGAGTTTCATGCGCTTGGCATCCTTGTGATCGATGATGTCGATGAGTTCAGCCAGCTCTTCGCGAATCTGGGCCACCTGTCCAGATGTATATGGGTTGAAGAGGATTTCCTGCAAGAGATAGTCATCCTCGTTCAATACGCCCTTGGCTATCTGCATGTGGCGCTTGAAGGTGGTACCAGGAGCATCCTGATGCTTCATCACCGCCGCAAAGGCAAAAGTGCTGACAAACGGAATACTCAGCGAGTAAGCCACCGTCTGGTCGTGCTCATCAAAGGTGTACTCATGCAGGCTCAGTCCGAGCTTCTGATAGAGATCCTTGAAGAAAATCTTACCCATATAGTCGCCCTCCTTGATGATGACCGCATTCTCCTCGGAGAGCTGGTTCAGGTTGGCGAATGTAGGACCGAACATCGGGTGGGTGCTCACGTATCGGAAGCCGCTCTTTTCGTAAAACTCCTGCAATCCTGTCTTCACCGACGCAATGTCGCTGATGATACAGTCTTTAGAGAGATGTGGCAGCAACTCCTCGAATGCCGGGATGGTGTATTTCACGGTTACGGCATTGATGACGAGTTCCGGGCGGAACATCTCCACCTCCTCCATCTTGGTGAAACGGTAGCAGTTATAGGTGAAGCGCAGTCGCTTGGCATCCTTTTCATACACAGCCACCTCGTGGTCGAAGCTGAGCAGGTCGATGAAAAAGCTTCCCATCTTTCCTGCTCCCATTATCAAAATTCTCATTTCTTTATAATGTGAAGAATGAAGAGTGAAGGGCGAAGTCTTTCGTCCTCTACTCTTCACTTAATTTATTTCTGATTCAGGATTTCCAACTGCTGGCGAACACTCTCCTCGTGGATATGCTCAAAGATCTGGGCAGCAAACTCAGGGCTCATTCCGCAGAGTGAAGCCTGGGCACCACGCTTCTCGAGAATCTCGTTGTAGCGGTTGGTCTGTACGATTGTCATATTGTGCTCCTTCTTGTAGGTACCGATTTCGCGGCATACACGCATACGCTTGGCAAGAAGATCCATCAGCTGGTTGTCGCACTCATCAATCTGACTGCGCAGCTGATGCAGACCCTCTGTAGAATAATGCTCATCACGAACTACGAGGAGGCTCAGGATGTAATCCAGGATATCTGGAGTAACCTGCTGCTTGGCATCGCTCCATGCATCATCAGGAGAGCAGTGGCTCTCTACGATCAGACCATCGAAGCCCAGGTCCATAGCCTGCTGGCAGAGAGGAGCGATGAGGTCGCGGCGACCGCCGATGTGGCTAGGGTCGCAGATGATAGGCAACTGAGGAATGCGGCGGTGCAGCTCGATAGGAATCTGCCACATAGGGAGATTGCGGTAGATCTTCTTGTCGAAGCTGGAGAAACCGCGGTGGATGGCACCGAGTCGCTTGATACCAGCTTGGTTGATACGCTGGAGCGCACCGATCCAGAGCTCAAGATCCGGATTCACCGGGTTCTTCACCAGCACAGGAACATCCACGCCCTGAAGGCTGTCTGCCAGCGCCTGCATGGCGAATGGATTGGCAGAAGTACGGGCTCCCACCCACAGAACATCGATTCCATATTTCAAGGCGAGCTCCACGTGCTCAGGAGTAGCCACCTCGGTAGCAGTGAGCATACCGGTCTCCTCCTTCACCTGCTTCATCCAAGGCAAGGCAGCCTCGCCATTTCCCTCGAAGCCTCCTGGTTTGGTACGTGGCTTCCATACACCAGCGCGGAACATGTGGCAGCCTTTAGCAGCCAGCTGCTTGGCGGTAGTCATAACTTGCTCTTCAGTCTCTGCAGAGCATGGGCCTGCAATGACGATAGGGCGTTCCTGATCACTAGGGAGATTCAATGGTTCTAATTCTAATTCCATAGTCGTATATTTTAATTTTTTATTTTTTTACTTTCCAAAGACTTTTCTGATTCTTTCCAGCGCCTCCTTCATTTTCTCATCCTTGGCACAAAGGCTGATGCGGATGTAGCGCTTGCCGTTGCTTCCGAAGATGAATCCAGGGGTGATGAATACGCGCGCCTCGTGGAGAATCTTCTCTGTGAGGTCTTCAACATCGGCGTATTTCTCAGGAATCTTGCCCCAGAGGAACATGCCCACCTGGTTAGGATCAAACTTGCAGTCCAATACCTGCATGATCTGCTCGGCTATGTCGCGGCGGCGGCGATAGTTGGTGATGTTGTTCTCACGGTGCCACTCGTCGGTATTGTTGAGCATGGCCTCGGCAGCAGCGAGCTGGATTCCGCGGAAGCATCCGTTGTCGATGTTGCTCTTCACCTTCAGGATCCAGGAGATAAACTGCTTGTTGCTCGAAATCATAGCCACACGCCATCCCGGCATGTTGTGGCTCTTGCTGAGCGAATTGAACTCGATGCAGCAGTCCTTGGCGCCCGGCACCTGCATGATGCTCAGCGGATGCTCGTTGAGGATGAGCGAATAAGGATTGTCGTTCACCACTACGATGTTGTGGTCCTTGGCAAACTTCACGAGTCGCTCGTAGGTCTCCATCTTTGCCACGCCTCCGGTCGGCATGTTCGGATAGTTGGTCCACATCAGCTTCACGTGGCTGAGGTCCATCTTCTCCAGCGCCTCGAAGTCTGGCTGCCATTCATTGTCCTCGCGCAGGTCGTAATAGGTAATCTTGGTGCCGAGAATCTTGTTGATGGCAGTATAGGTAGGATAGCCCGGATTTGGGATGAGCACCTCGTCGCCAGGGTTGCAGAAGGCGAGCGTAACGTGCAGGATACCCTCCTTGCTACCAATGAGGGGCTGGATTTCCGTAGCCCAGTCAAGATCCACGTCATACCATCTCTTGTAATAACCAGCCATCGCCTTGCGCAACTCCGGGATGCCCACCGTAGGCTGATATCCGTGTGCAGCAGGGTTATGGGCTACCTCGCAGAGCGTATCGATGGTCTGCTTAGAAGGCGGCATGTCTGGACTTCCGATGGCGAGGCTGATGATGTCCTGTCCCTCGGCATTAAGCTTAGCCACTTCCTTCAGCTTACGGCTGAAGTAGTATTCCTGTATTTCTGTTACTCTATTGGCTGGTTGTATCATTTTTATTCTCTTTTATTTTGAAATGTTACTATTCTTTTTCCTCATATTCTCCCAGCACCGTGAGTTTCTTCACGAGTGGTGTGATGGCATCGATGCTCTGGCGATAGCGGGTCAGATTATCGAAGGTGAGATCCACGTAGAAGAGATATTCCCATTCATGACCGATGCTTGGCAGCGACTGGATCTTGGTGAGATTGATGTCGTAGAAGCTCAGGATGGTGAGGACCTTGGAGAGCGAACCCTTGTCGTGTGAAAGGCTGAAGACGATGCTCGCCTTGTTGGCCTTTTCGATAGGTCGGAGAAGAGCGGCCTTCTGCGGATTGCAGACCACGAGGAATCGGGTGTAGTTGTGCGGATTGTCGTGGATTCCCTCCTGCAATACCTTCATGCCATACATTCTGGCAGCGTAGGCAGAACAGATGGCTGCCCATCCGTGAACCTGGTGCTGGGCGATGAATGCGGCAGAACCTGCGGTATCCTCAGCCTCCACCGCCTTGAGATCAGGATGGTTGGCGAGGAACTTGCCACACTGCATCAGCGCTACAGGATGAGAGTGAACCTCCTGCAAAGTGCTCCAGTCGTCGGAAGGCAGGCAGCAGATGCTGTGCTCGATGTGGAGCTTGTGCTCACCCACCACGGTGGTTCCGCTCTCCCGGAGCAGCTCGTAGTTGTGGAGCAGACTGCCGGCGATGGTGTTCTCGATGGCGCAGATGCCGATGATGGTAGGATCTCGCTTGATGTTCTCAAACACCTCCTCGAAGGTAGCGCAACAGATTAACTCTATCTGCTCGCCCTGGAAATACTCGTGGGCGGTAATGTCGTGGAAGGATCCCAACTCTCCTTGTATTGCAATTCTCTTCATTGTTTCACTCTCTTTTTTACATTATCTCCTTATTTTGGAAAACGGATTTTCGGAAAACGTTTTTTGAAAACAGATTATTTCGAAAACGTTTATGAAAAACGGATTCGAGTTTTACGAAAAACGGTCCTGCTCACAATAGAGCGGGACCGTTTCGATGATTTCAAGAATCTTATATCCTAAGTTGAAATATATACGCAACTTCCCGCTTTACAATTGCTTGCAAAGTAAAAGTAATAGCTAAAAAAGTAAGCGTTCAACTTTTCCATTTTCTTATTCTTTTATTTGTTATTCACTTATTGCTGAGCCATCAGTCTTCAGAATGAAGTAGCTCAGAGGAGCATCAACCGATAAAAGTCTCAACTCGTTTGCAAAAGTAACACTTTTCTTTGATACCACCAAACAAATTGTCAGTTTTTTCTTTATTTTCCTTATATTGTCTGCTTTTTAGCAGATTTTCAGCAGATTTTTATCAGAAAAAGCCCTAAACTGGCAG
>ERZ1504459.304-NODE-304-length-12087-cov-3.555519_pt1 | contig 12087 bp, 8 predicted proteins | sample MGYA00574790_ERZ1504459 | MGnify/ENA primary metagenome ERZ1504459 (study PRJEB39906, sample SAMEA3182106) | gut metagenome | biome: human; feature: gut; material: Stool; isolation source: human stools | place: Canada | collected 2013-02-26 ...
GTATCAAGCAGACCTTTTGGTCACTTTTGGGGCTGCGGCCAAAAGTGACCCGCGCCCGGGGACGCGGAATAACCCCCGCCGGAGGCATGGAGAAAGCATGCGCGGGCCGTCGGGGACGCCGCCCCTGCCAGGGGCGGGAGGATATCCACAGCGTAAAAGACACCCTCTGCGCCGATGGCGCAGAGGGTGTCTTTTACTTGTACTTGTGTCGGGCTGCGGGTCAGCGCTGGCCCTTGTCGTAGGGGATACCCTCGGCCTTGGGCGCGCGGGACTTCTTGGACGTGAACGCCAGCACCACCAGAGAGATGATGTAGGGCATCATGTTATACACGCCGCTGGGGATGTTCAACGCCTTCAGGAAGTCGAAGCCGGCGTAAACATTGGACAGGGCGCGGAACAGGCCGAACAGCAGGGCAGCCAGCGCGATGCGGGTGGGCTTCCACTGGCCGAAGATCATGACGGCCAGTGCCAGGAAGCCGAAGCCGGCCACGCCGTACTCAAAGCGCCACTCGGACACGCCGGCGGTGATGAACACGATGCCGCCCAGACCGCCCAGCATGCCGGAGATCAGGACACCGGCCCAGCGCATCTTATAGACGTTGATGCCCACGGAGTCCGCTGCCTGAGGATGCTCGCCGCAGGCCATGAGGCGCAGGCCGAAGCGGGTCTTATACAGCACCACGTAGGCCGCGATCAGCAGCAGCAGCGTCACCAGCATGAACCAACTGAACTCAAAGGAGCCGATGTTCACCAGAAACGCCTTTTTGGCGCCGGCGTACTGGATGGTGGAGGACACGTCGTCGGGGTTGGCGGCGGTGTTGATGGCCTTGACAATGACGGTAGCACCGGCGGTGCCCAGCATGTTCAGGGCCGTTCCCACAATGGTCTGGTCCGCCTTGAAGTTGATGCAGGCCACGGCCAGCAGGCTGGAATAGATGGTGCCCAACACGGCGGCGGCCAGCAGGACCACCACGATCATCAGGAAGGTGGAGGTGTCGGTGGACAGGTAGCGCATGGCCAGCGCACCGCCCAGGGCGCCCATGATCATGACGCCCTCCAGACCCAGGTTGATGACGCCGGAGTGCTCCGAGAAGCAGCCGCCCAGAGCCACCAAGATCAGCACGGAAGCGAAGGTCAGAGTGTATTGCAGCAGCAGTACCATTACTGATCGCCTCCCTTCTTGTCAGTGCTGTCCGTTGGGACAGCGGCCTGCTCCGCCGCCTTGGCCTTCTGGATGGCCTTCTCCTCGCGGCGGGCGATGGCGTTGTTCATGGCGTACTTCATAAACAGCACGAAGCCGCACAGGTAGATGATGACGGCGGCGATCAGATCGGAGATCTGAGCGCAGTACATGGTCTTATCCACATACGCGCCGCCGGCGGTGATGTGCTGGATAAAGAAGGAGGCCAGAATGGTGCCGATGGGGTGCAGTCCGCCCAGAAACGCGGCGGCGATGCCGCTGAAGCCCATGCCCGGCACGGAGGAGGCGGTACACTGCCACTGCTCATAGCCGGTGAGGTAGAACATGGCCGCGCCCAGCGCCGCCAGCGCGCCGGAGATCATCAGCGTCAGGATGATGTTGCGCTTCTCCGCCATGCCGCAGTACTTGGCGGCGTTCTTGTTGCTGCCGGTGGCCCGCAGCTCGTAGCCGAAGCGGGTCTTTTCCAGCACCACCCACACCAGAACAGCGATGATCACGGACAGCGGGACGGCGATGCCCACATACTTGTTGTCGTTGAACAGAGCGCCCAGACCAAGGGAGGGCAGCAGCGCGCTGGGGTTGGTATCCGCCAGCACCACGGTGTAGGGGCTGGCCACCTCCTTAACGTTGGTCAGGAGCATGTTGGTGAGGTAGAGGACGATCCAGTTCAGCATGATGCCGGAGATGACCTCGTTGACGTTGCAGTAGGACTTCAGCAGGCCGGAGACGGCACCCAGCAGTGCGCCGCCCGCCATGGCCAGCAGCACGCAGGGAAGCCAGCTCCATCCCCACGCCAGCGCGGCGTAGAGGCTCAGTGCCACGCCGGCGCAGTACTGGCCGGCGGCGCCGATGTTGAAAAGGCCCACCTTATAGGCGAACAGAATGGCCAGGGCGCACATCAGCAGCGGCGCGGTCTTGACCAGCGTGTTGCCCAGATATTTCATCTGGGTATCGGGGCGGCTGTACGTCAGGAAGTTCTTCATGACGGTGGCGATGGCCTCGCCGGCACCGGCGGGGTTGATGAACAGCAGCACGATGTAGCCGATGAGCATGCCCAGCACCACGCACAGCAGGCTGGCCAGCAGGGACTGGATACCATTATTTTTCAGAAGGTTCTTTTTCATGCCGTCACCTCGTCTCTCTTGACGCCGGCCATGTACAGACCCAGCTCCTCCTGCGTGGTCTTTTTGGGATCCAGCTCGCCCACGATCTCACCCTCGTACATGACCAGGATGCGGTCGGGAACGTCCATGACCTCGTCCAGCTCCAGCGATACCAGCAGCACGGCCTTGCCCTTGTCGCGCTCGGCCACCAGCTGGCTGTGGATATACTCGATGGCGCCCACGTCCAGTCCGCGGGTGGGCTGGACCGCCACCAGCAGCTCGGGGTCCTTGTCGATCTCGCGGGCCACGATGGCCTTCTGCTGGTTGCCGCCGGACATGCTGCGGGCCACGGTGACGGGCCCCTGTCCGCTGCGGACATCGTACTGGTCAATGAGCCGCTGGGCGTACTTGCGGATGTTGTCGCGGCGGAGGAAGCCGGCCTTGTCGGTGAACTCCGGCTCAAAGTAGCGCTGGAGCACCAGATTGTCCTCCAGCGTGTAGTCCAGCACCAGACCGTGCTTATGACGGTCCTCGGGGATGTGGGACATGCCCAGCAGGCTGCGCTTGCGGATGGGTGCGTGGGTGATGTCGTGGCCGCAGAGGCTGATCTTGCCGGAGGTCAGGGGCTCCAGACCCGTCAGGCCGTAGACGAACTCCGTCTGGCCGTTGCCGTCGATGCCGGCGAGACAGACGATCTCGCCGCGGCGGACCTGGAGGCTCACGTCCTTGACGGCATTGTTCTTATGTATCTTGCTGGCCACGGTCATGTGCTCCACGTCCAGCACCACGTCGCCGGGGGTGGAGGGCTTCTTCTCCACGTGGAAGTTGACGTTCCGGCCCACCATCATGGCGGAAAGCTGCTCCATGGTGGTGTCCTTCGTCTCTACGGTGCCCACGTACCTGCCCTTGCGGAGCACGGTGCAGCGGTCCGCCACGGCCATGATCTCGTTGAGCTTGTGGGAGATGAACAGAATGGACTTGCCCTCCGCCGCCAGGCTGCGCATGATCACCATGAGCTCATCGATCTCTTGGGGCGTCAGCACCGCCGTGGGCTCATCGAAAATAAGTATCTCGTTCTCGCGGTACAGCATTTTCAGGATCTCCGTGCGCTGCTGCATGCCCACGGTGATGTCTTCGATCAGCGCGTCGGGGTCTACCTTCAGGCCGTACTTCTCGCTGAGGGCCAGTACGCGCTCCCGGGCCTCCTTCTTCTGGAGAAAGCCGTGCTTCGTGGGCTCCACGCCCATGATGATGTTGTCCAGCACGGAGAAGCACTCCACCAGCTTGAAGTGCTGGTGGACCATGCCGATGCCCAGCGCGTTGGCATCGTTGGGGTCCTTGATGCTGACCTCCACGCCGTCCTTCCTGATGGTGCCCTCCTCCGCCTGATACAGGCCGAACAGGACGCTCATCAGCGTGGACTTGCCGGCGCCGTTTTCGCCCAGTAAGGCGTGGATCTCGCCCTTTTTCACCTGTAAGGTGATGTCGTCATTGGCGATGATCCCGGGAAACCGTTTGGTGATATGGAGCATTTCGATGGCATACGGTGTATCCAAGCTTTCGCCCTCCTTCCGTTTTATGGCCCGCCGCTTTTCGCTGTCTGCGGGGACGGAAACCATGATAATAGGTTTAGTATACTATACTTTTCCTCATAAAGCAAAGTTTTTTCATAGGCGAGGCGTTACCGGTAACGACATTTTCCGGCAGGTGCGTAAAAAAACAGAGGCCGCCGAGGCAGCCTCTGTTTTTTATCGGTAAGTACGGACTTACTTGATGTTGCCCTGATCGTCCACGGTGATGACGGTGGCAAAGTCCTTGGCAGCCTTGGTGATGTCGTTGCTGACGGTCAGAGTGCCGTCGAACATGGCCTTCACCAGAGTCTTGTAGTCATCCTGAGTGAACTTGCCGTCCGCCCACTGGGTGGACTCCATGGGGATCTGGACATAGTTGGCAGCAGGATCATCCGCGGACACCAGGCCCAGCGTGTCGATCTTGCCGGAGTACTTCTCCCAGTTGCCGTTGACGATGACATCGGTCAGAGTGTCAAAGGTGGCGGGATACAGACCCTTCATGGCGGAGGTGACGGTCAGAGCCTTGTAGCCCTCGACGGTGGCGGCATCAGCGCCCTCGCCGGCGGCGTAGTTGGCGATGACGGCAGCCTGGTCAACGTCAACACCGATGACCTTGGCGCCCTCGACCTTCTTGGCGGCGTCAACAGCGGAGGTGTAGATACCACCGCCGCAGGCGAACACGATCTCGGTGCCGCCGGCGTACCAGGTATCCATAGCGGCGGTGATGTCGGCATCACCGAAGAACTGGTTGCCGTAAGCATAGTTGACCTTGACGTCGGTCAGCTTCAGCTCAGCGGCAGCGGCGTCAACGCCCTGCACGAAGCCGTAGCCATAGCGCTGGACAGCGGGGACAGCCATGCCGCCCAGGAAGCCCAGGTTCTTGTAGCCCAGCTTCACAGCAGCGTAGCCGGCCATGTAGCCGCACAGCTCTTCCTGATACACAGCGCAGTACAGGTTGGCGGGAACCTCAAAGCCCTCGCCCAGGTCACCGGCGGACACGTCCAGCGCGATGAACTTGACATCGGAGAACTTGGGGGCGGTCTCCGCGATGGCGGCGCCGAAGGCGTAGCCGGGCATCACGATGACGTTGTAGCCCTGATCGACAGCACTCTCGATCATGGCCACACGGTCGGCGGTGTTATCGCCGGCGGGCTTGAAGTACTGGAAGTCCACACCGTTGGCCTCCGCGAAAGCCTTGCAGGCCTCGTAGGTGGTCTGGTTGAAGGACTGGTCGGTGATATCGCCGTAGTCGGTGATCATAGCGACCTTGTACGCGACATCGGTAACATCGGTATCTTTGTCAGTGTCGTAGGTTCCATTGGAATCCTGGTTCTTCTGGCCGCAGGCTACCAGAGACAGTGCCATGACCAGAGCCAGCATCAGCGCAAGAAACTTCTTCATCATTCTGAATCTACCTTCCTAAAATTTTTATTTTCACGCCAGAGGCGGGAAAACCGTTCTGCTCCCGCAGGGGGACAGGCCCCTCTGTGGGCAGTGTGCATTATAGCAGATTCGTTTGCTTTTGGCAAGCAAATTCCGCGTTTTGTAAAGACAATGTAAACAAATTTTGCAAATTATTTACATTCTGTTTTTGTCATATACACAAATGCGCTTATTTGGCGGCCATTTTCACCGCGATCTCCAAGCCGATCTTCATCATGTTGGTGAAGGTAGTCTGGCGGTCGTCGGCGGACAATTCCTCACCGGTGATGAGATTATCGGAGATGGAGCAGATGGCCAGCGCACGCTTGCCGGTGTAGGCGGCGGTGCAGTACAGACCGGCGGCCTCCATCTCGACTGCGAGAATGCCCATCTTGCCGAAGCGGGCGTTGCGGCCCGCCGCGTCATAAAACGTGTCGGAGGAATAGAGATTGCCGACCGGCATCTTCACGCTCAGTTCCTTTGCGCTCTCCACCGCGGCGGAGAGCAGCTCGTAGTCGCAGATGGGGGCGAAGGTGCCGCCGAGCTCATACTGGCCGGCGAAGTCGGAATTGGTGCAGGCGCCCATGCCGGCGCACACGCTGCCAAGCTCCATATCCGCGCGCATGGCGCCGGCGGAGCCGACGCGGATGATGTTCTCCACGTCGTACTGGGTATACAGCTCGTAGGAGTAAATACCGATGGAGGGGATTCCCATGCCGCTGGCCATAACGGAGACAGGCACGCCCTTGTAGGTACCGGTGTAGCCCTGCACGCCGCGGACATTGTTGACCAGCTTCGGGTCGGTCAGGAACGTCTCCGCGATGAACTTGGCGCGCAGGGGGTCGCCGGGCATGAGAACAGTCTTGGCGAAATCGCCCTTAGCGGCGTTGTTGTGGGGGGTAGGCATAGTGATTCCTCCTTATATCATTATTGTTCCATGGCCTTGACGGCCTTGACGATGCGGCTGGTGCCCAGGCGATCCGCGCCCAGCGCCACGAAATCTCTGGCGTCGTTGAGGTCGGCGATGCCGCCGGCGGCCTTGATCTTCACGTGCGGGGCCACGTGGGCCTTGAACAGCGCCACATCCTCGCGGGTGGCTCCGCCGCCGCCGAAGCCGGTGGAGGTCTTGATATAGTCCGCGCCGGACTCGGACACCACGCGGCACATCTCGATCTTCTCGGCGTCGGTGAGCTTGCAGGTCTCGATGATGACCTTCAGCAGCTTGCCGCCGCAATGCTCCTTGACGGCCTTGATCTCCTCCAGCACCCGGTCGTACAGGCCGTCCTTGACCCAGCCCATGTTGATGACCATGTCGATCTCGGACGCACCGTTCTTCACGGCGTCGGCGGCCTCAAAGCACTTGGCGGCGGTGGTATCGTAGCCGTTGGGGAAGCCGATGACGGTGCAGACGGCGATCTTGCCGGACACATACTCCGCCACCTGCTTCACATAGCTGGCGGGGATGCAGACGCTGGCGCAGCCGTACTTCACGCCGTCGTCGCAGATGGCCCGGATCTCTGCCCACGTGGCGGTCTGGGACAGCAGCGTGTGATCCACACGGCTCAGGATGTTTTTCAGTTCTTCGTTCATAAAAAAGCTCCTTTTCGGAAATTTTTTGCTCATACAGGGGTATTGTACCACAGCGGAGCGGAAAACACAACTCCCCGCCGGGGCGGGGAGTTGTGTGGAAGTCAGCGGGCGTTGTAGGCGGCGATGCCCTTGGCCAGCAGGTCCATGGCACGCTCCAGATCCGCCTGCTTCAGCACGTAGGCAATGCGGATCTCGTTCCTGCCCCTGCCGGGGGTGGCGTAGAAGGGCTCGCCGGGGGCGAACATCACGGTATCGCCGTTGTCGTCAAACTCCTCCAGCAGCCACTTCTGGAAGGCGTCGGCATCGTCCACGGGCAGGGCAGCCATGACGTAGAAGGCGCCGCGGGGGCACTCGCACACCACGCCGGGGATCTCGTGGAGCTTCCTGATGACCGTGTCGCGGCGGCGCTTATACTCCTCGCGGACGGCGGCGAAGTAGTCGGGGCCCACGCTGTACAGCGCGGCGGCGGCCACCTGATCGATGGTGGGCACGGACAGACGGCACTGGGCGTACTTCATGGCCTGCGCCATCAGCTCCTTATTGCGGGAGATCATGCAGCCGATGCGGGCGCCGCAGGCGGAGAACCGCTTGGAGACGGTGTCGATGACGATGACGTTCTCGGCGGCGTCGTCGAACTGGCCCATGGACTGCAGGGGCTCGCCGGCGTAGACGAATTCGCGGTACGCCTCGTCGCCGATGATGAACAGGTCGTGTTCCTTGGCGATGTCCACCATCATGCGCATCTCCTCCGGCGTCAGCACGGCGCCGGTGGGGTTACCGGGGTTGGTGACCATGATGGCGCGGGTGTGCTCGTTGATCTCTGCCTCCACCTTGGCGCGGTCGGCGTAGTGGTAGCCGTCATGGGGAGAGGTGGGGATGGGGTGGATGCTTGCGCCGCAGGTGTAGGCCATGGTGTTGTAGTTGGGATAGAACGGCTCGGGGATCAGGATCTCGTCGCCGTCGTCCAGGATGCAGTTCATGGCGATCTGCAGGGCCTCGCTGCCGCCGTTGGTGATAAGGATATCACCGGTCTCGAAGTGCATGCCCAGATCGTCGTAGTACTTCCGGATGGCGGCGATCAGCTCGGGGATGCCGGGGGACGGCGCGTAAGCCAGCACCGGCAGGTCGAAATGCCGCACGGCCTCGAAATATGCTTTGGGCGTCTCGATGTCGGGCTGGCCGATATTCAGGTGATAGATCTTCTTGCCCCTGGCCTCTGCCGCCACCGCGTAGGGGTGGAACTTACGCATGGGGGACAGGCCGCACTTCAGAGCTTTGCTGGAAAACTTCATGCTCGTTGCCTCCTTAATAAACTGAAATCGCATCCGCTTTGACCATCGTAACGCTTTTATCGTGAGAACGCAAGGGGTGAAATGTTGAATAGCCTTGAATAAAGAAGAAAGAAAGCGGCCTGCGGCCGCTTTCTTCGCATTCAAGTCAGTTCATCTGCCGCCGGCGGGACAGATTCACCGTGCCGTCCGTCATGGAGTTCAGGGAGTCCAGGCTCTTGCCGGTACCCTCCGCCACGCAGGAAATGGCATCCTCCGCCACCACGGTGTGAATACCGGTACGGGCCTCGATCAGGCGGTCAAAGCCGTCCACCAGACTGCCGCCGCCGGTCATGACGATGCCGTTGTTGGAGATGTCCGCCACCAGCTCCGGCGGGGTGCGCTCCAGTACGCCGTGGACGGCCTCCAGAATGCGCTCCACCGGCTCCTCAAACGCCTCCAGCATCTCGGTGGAGGTGACGGTGATGACCTTGGGCAGGCCCGTCATCAGGCAGCGGCCCTTGATCTCGATGGACGTCTCCTGCTCCTTGGGGAACACGCAGCCGATCTCCATCTTCATCAGCTCGGCGGTGCGCTCGCCCACCAGCACGTTGTGCTTGCGGCGCATATACTTGACGATGGACTCGTTGAACTGGTCGCCGGCCACCTTGATGGAGGCGCTCTCCACCACGCCGCTCAGGGAGATGACGGCGATGTCGCTGGTGCCGCCGCCGATGTCCACCACCATGTGGCCGTCGGGCTTGGCAATGTCGATGCCCGCGCCAATGGCCGCGGCCACCGGCTCCTCGATGAGGTACACGCGGCGGGCGCCGGCCTGAATGCCCGCATCCACCACGGCGCGCTCCTCCACCTCCGTGATGCCGGAGGGGACGCAGATGATGACACGGGGCTTGAACAGCTGGAAGCCGCCGGTGACCTTGTGCAGGAACTCGCGGAGCATGCGCTCCGTCATGTCGTAGTCGGAGATGACGCCCTCCCGCAGGGGACGGATGGCCACGATGTTGCCGGGGGTACGGCCCAGCATGGCCTGCGCATCGCCGCCCACCTTCAGCAGCTTGCCGGTGTTCTTGTCGATGGCCACCACCGACGGCTCATTGAGCACGACGCCCTTGCCCTTTACATAAACCAGCACCGAGGCGGTGCCCAGATCGATACCGATATCCTTCGCAAACGAACACATAACCAATGCACCTCATATCTTTTGTATGGCATGACTGCCCTATTCTCTGAAATATCATTATACTGGCAGGGCCCCGTTTTTGCAATAGGGTTTTCCGCCATGTCATCAAATGTTCACATTTCCATTCTGCACGGTTTTCCGCCATTCCATACGCTCACGGCTGCGGCGGCGTCATGGCCAGCGTCAGGCATACCACGTCCGCCGCGCCGGCGGCCTTCAGCACGCGGACGCACTCGCCCAGCGTGGCGCCGGTGGTCAGGATATCGTCCACCAGCAGGAAGCGCTTTCCGGCGATGCGCTCCGGATGGACGGCCTCATAGGCCCCCAGGACGTTGGCCCGGCGGGCCGCCGCGTCCTCCAGACCGGACTGGGGCGGGTTGTCCCGCACCTTCCGCAGCGTCTCCTGCGGCGTGGTGTGCCAGTCCACACAGAGGCTGGCGCAGAGATACCGCGCCTGGTCAAAGCCGCGCTTCCGCAGGCGCTTGGCGCTGACCGGCACCCAGGTCACGGCATCGAATTCGCCGGAGAACTCCTGCGCCGCCGTCCGGGCCATGAGACTGCCGAAGCAGTCCAGCGCCTCGGTGCGGCCCTTGAACTTGAAGGAAAGGATGGCCTCCCGCACCGCGCCCTCGTAGTACAGCGGCGCGGCGCAGCGGCCGAATGTACCGGTGCGCACCTCGCGGCTGTATGGCAGTTCCTTTTCGCACGTCTCACACAGCAGTGCCTTGCCCACGACCCGTCCGCAGAAGGGACAGCGCCGTGGAAAGAAGAAATCCAGCAGGCTGCGCTGGAGCTTGTCCAGCTGATCGTTGACGCTCATGCCATTCCCTCCTTCAATCGGCGGCGCAGGCCGCTGTACCGCCGCTGCTGCCGGTCGTTGGCGGCCATTTTCACCGGCGTCACATCGTCGCCCACCAGCACCAGCAGCTTTCTGGCCCGGGTGATAGCGGTGTAGAGCACGCCGCGGACCATCAGGGACGGCGCGGCGGGGGCGGACACCAACACCACCGCCGGATACTCGCTGCCCTGAGACTTATGTACGGTCATGGCGTAGGCCATGTCCAGCTCCGCCAGCTGGTCGGCGGTGTAGACGGCGGTACGGTCGTCAAAGCGGATGGTCAGCAGCTCGCCGGCGGGGTCGATGTCCTCGATGACGCCCACGTCGCCGTTGAAAATGCCGCTGCCCACGGTGCCGTCGTCCTTCGTCCACAGCACATCGTAGTTGTTGCGGGTCTGCATGACCCGATCACCGGTGCGGAACACCATGTCGCCCCACTGCTTCTGCCGCTTATCACGGGCGGGCGGGTTCAGCGCCGCCTGCAGGGCGCGGTTGAGGTTCACAGTGCCGCACTCGCCCTTGCGGGTGGGGGACAGCACCTGGATCTGCCCCGGCTCCACGCCCATGCTTCTGGGCAGGCGGTCGCGGCACAACTCCACCACCGTCTGCACCAGACGGTCCGGCGAGCGGCGGCACAGGAAGAAGAAGTCCCCCTGATTGCTGTCAAGGCACGGCGGCTGGCCCACGTTGACGGCGTGGGCGTTGCGGATGATGGCAGACTGCTCCGCCTGACGGAACACCTGCGTCAGGGACACGGCGGGGATAGCGCCGCTGCGCAGCATGTCACCCAGCACGTTGCCCGCGCCCACGGAGGGCAGCTGGTCGGGGTCCCCCACCATCACCAGCCGGCAGCTGGGGCGCAGCGCCTCCAGCAGCGCCTGCATCAGCTCCAGATCCACCATGCTCATCTCGTCCACGATGACGGCGTGGGCCTCCAGCGGGTCCTTGGCGTTCTTCTTAAATGTCACCTGCCCCGTCAGCTCGTTGAAGCTCATGCCAAGGCAGCGGTGGATGGTCTGGGCCTCCCGGCCCGTCACCTCCCCCAGCCGCTTGGCTGCTCGCCCCGTGGGGGCCAGCAGCAGCACATCCAGCCCCATCCGCTCATACAGGGTCACGATGCCCCGCAGGGAGGTGGTCTTGCCGGTGCCGGGGCCGCCGGTGAGCAGCAGCACGCCGCTGTCCGCCGCCAGCGCCACCGCCTGACGCTGCAGGGGCGCGTAGCTCACGCCCTGCTCACGCTCGATGTCGGCGATGGTCTTATCCACCCGCGGCAGCTGCTCCACCGGCGTCTGCACCATGGACAGCAGGCGCTGGGCCACGAAGGTCTCCGCCTGATACAGACGGGGCAGGTAGCAGCCCGTCACGTTGGCGATGGGCTTTTCCACCACGGCATAGCGCTGGATGAGCTTGTCCAGCGCCAGCTCCACCGCGTCCGGTTCCACGCCGATGAGCTGAGACGCCGCCAGCACCAGCTTCTCCCGCGGCAGGAACACATGGCCGTTGTTCAGATTGTGGCTGAGCTCATAGAGCACGGCGGCGTCCAGACGGCAGGGGTCGTCACCGCTGAAGCCCATGCTCAGGGCAATGGCGTCGGTGACGGCGAAGTCCACGCCGTACTGGCGGCGGCTCAGCAGGTACGGATCGTCCCGCAGGGCCTGCATGGCCCCGTCGCCGTAGGTGCGCTGCACCGCCATGGCCAGATGTACCGGCAGGTCGTACCGCGCCAGAAACTCCATGACCTGGCGCAGACCCGTCAGCGCCCGCAGGGCGGCGGACAGCTCCATGGCCCGCTTGGCAGTGATGCCCTTCAGGGTCTGGAGCCGCTCCGGCTCCTCCTCGATGACCCGCAGGGTATCGGTGCCGAAGCGGTCCACCAGACGCTGAGCCGTGGCG
>ERZ1504459.312-NODE-312-length-11974-cov-3.309338_pt1 | contig 11974 bp, 14 predicted proteins | sample MGYA00574790_ERZ1504459 | MGnify/ENA primary metagenome ERZ1504459 (study PRJEB39906, sample SAMEA3182106) | gut metagenome | biome: human; feature: gut; material: Stool; isolation source: human stools | place: Canada | collected 2013-02-26 ...
GTTGTTGAGTTTGATGGCTGTATTACCTATCTTACAAACCACGATAATTACGACACCCGATATGATTTGCTAATCAGTGCTGGAGACTATGTGGATGAAAATACTGCAAACCCTGGCCCAACTTTTAAGTTTAAGGATGTTGGGGTATATGATTTAGGAGACGGGCTTACGCTTGCTGATTATATCAAAGTCGGCAGCAATGTAAGAATACAGGCTAAAGTGCGGAGCTACAATTCTGATACCGGTCTCTTTGAACTTGATCCAGTAAGTGTAGAAGCTCGATAACAAACAACTTTATATTTGACCGAGATGCTTAAACGGTGTCTCGGTCTTTTTTTATGCCTTTTTCCGCCGCGCGAAAAATACATCCCCTTTTATGAAGAGAGGAGTAAAAAAGCTATTTTTAAGAATAGACATTCTCTTTTCAGTTTTGAAAAAAACTACATGAAAGGAGACTCATTTGCTAATGCTCGAAAGTCAATTTCAAGCGAAGCTCATTAAGGAGCTCAAGAAACTTTTTCCAGGTTGCATCGTGATGAAAAGCGACTCTGGATATTTGCAAGGCATTCCCGATCTGCTTATTTTGTTCAATGACAAATGGGCTGCTCTGGAATGTAAACAACGCGCTGGTGCAAAAAAGCAACCAAACCAAGAATATTATGTGGGTAAAATGGATGAGATGTCTTTCTCCAGATTCATTTGTCCCGAGAACAAGGAGGAAGTGCTGCATGATCTTCAACAATCATTCCAATCTTGAAGGGCAACACGCTTTTCTTGGTGCCAGCAAGTATCATTGGATTAACTATGACGAAACAAAAGTAGCTGATGCTTATTCAAAGTTTTTGGCCACACAGCGAGGGACCGTTCTACATGACTTTGCATGTCAATGTATCACTTTGGGGCAAAAACTCCCCAAGTCACAGAAAACATTGAACATGTATGTCAATGACGCAATTAGTTTTCGTATGCTGCCTGAACAGATTCTGTTCTATTCAGAAAATTGCTTTGGCACCGCCGATACGATTGTATTTCGGAATGGTACGCTTCGTATTCACGATTTGAAGACCGGTGTCGTTCCTGCGCACATGGAGCAGCTTGAAATATACGCTGCTCTTTTTTGTTTGGAATACAAGGTGAAACCATCGGAAATCGAGATGGAACTTCGTCTGTATCAGAACAACGAAATTCTGTATCACACACCTACTGCCGAAGATATTGTTCCAATCATGGACAAGATTATTACTTTTGACAAGGTTATTAGAAAAATCAGAGAACAGGAGGGTTAAACCATGAGTCTCACGGATGATATTTTAATGCATTACGGTATGCCCAGAAGGTCTGGTCGTTATCCTTGGGGTTCGGGTGATAACCCTTATCAGCACAGCGGTGATTTTCTTTCCCGTGTAGAGGAACTGAAAAAGTCCAATTTCACCTTTACCGATAAAGATGGAAAAACTTACACAGGAGAAGTAGCCATTGCAAAATCTATGGGCTTGAGTACAACCCAATTTCGTACCCAGATGAGCCTTGCAAAGGATGAACGCCGTTCTGCTGATGTCGCTACGGCTAAGGCTCTTCGTGCTAAGGGTTATAGTTTGAATGAAATCGCTGATAAGATGGGCTTTGCTAACGATTCTTCGGTTCGCTCGCTTTTGAATGAGAGTTCCGAAGCTCGTATGAATCAGGCAAAGCAGACCGCTGAATTTCTGAAAAAACAGATTTCGGAAAAAGGCATGATCGATGTCGGAACCGGAGTCGAAAGAGAGCTTGGTATTTCGAAAGAGAAAATGAAACAGGCTCTTTATATTTTGGAAATGGAAGGCTATCCCATCTATGTCGGCGGTGTCCCTCAGGTAACAAACCCGGGTAAGCAAACAAACATCAAGGTTCTCTGCCCTCCAGGAACAGAGCATAAAGAGATTTATAATTTCGAGAATGTCCATTCCGTCAGAGACTATGTGTCTCATGATGACGGCGAGACATTCGACAAGTTTGTCTATCCTAAAAGTATGGATTCAAGCCGCTTGAAAATCCGTTATGCGGAAGATGGCGGTATTCAGAAAGATGGTGTCATTGAAATTCGTCGTGGTGTAGACGACTTATCTCTCGGTGATTCCCATTATGCTCAGGTTCGCATCCTGGTCGACGGCAATAGATATCTGAAAGGAATGGCTGTTTATTCTGATGATCTTCCTGATGGTGTGGATGTAATGTTCAACACCAATAAGAAAAAGGGCACTCCGACATCGGATGTTCTGAAGAAGGTAAAGGATGACCCCGATAATCCGTTTGGTTCCCTTATCAAAGCCGGTGGGCAGAGCTATTATATCGATGCTGATGGTAAACGACAGCTCTCCCTTATCAATAAGCGTGCTGAAGAGGGCGATTGGGGTGAATGGGCGGATAAACTCCCCTCCCAGTTTCTTTCTAAACAGAGTTTGAGTCTTGTCAATAAACAGCTGAATTTGGCGGCATCTGATAAGATGGCTGAATTTGATGAAATCTGCTCACTGACAAATCCGACGGTCAAAAAATCATTACTGAAATCCTTTGCGGATGATTGTGACTCTGCTGCTGTGCACCTTCAGGCAGCTGCTCTTCCTCGTCAGAAATATCAGGTGATCCTACCTATCACTTCGATGAAAGACAATGAAGTGTATGCCCCGAATTACAAGAATGGTGAAACAGTAGCTCTGGTTCGTTACCCACATGGCGGAACTTTTGAGATTCCTATCCTTACAGTGAATAACAAGCAGGCAGAGGCTCGTCGAATCCTTGGCAACACACCTAAAGATGCAATCGGTATTAACAGTAAGGTTGCTGAACGGCTTTCAGGTGCTGACTTTGATGGTGATACTGTCATGGTCATCCCCTGTAACTCTGGTAAAAGCAAGGTCAAGATTACTTCCACTCCTCCTCTGAAGGGACTTGAAGGATTTGACCCAAAATTGGAGTATGGTGGAAAACCGGCTGGCACTTTCAAGCCTATGAAGAACACACAGAAAGAGATGGGTGTCATTTCTAATCTGATTACCGATATGACTTTGAAGGGTGCCACGCAGGATGAGCTTGCAAGAGCCGTTCGCCATAGCATGGTAGTTATCGATGCCGAAAAACACAAGCTGGACTATAAGCAAAGTGAGATCGACAATGGCATCAGCTCTTTGAAAAAGAAGTATCAGGGCACGGTTGACGAAGACGGAAGATACCGCGAGGGTGCTTCGACTCTGATTTCCCGTGCTAAATCGGAGACTTCTGTCACTAAGAGGCAAGGTAGTCCGAAAATCGATGAAAAGACAGGCGAATACATATGGAAAGATGTGGATGACCCTGTTTATGTCGATAAGCGAACTGGCAAGGTCAAAGAGCGTACTCAGCCCAGCACTAAGATGGCTGAGGCAAAGGACGCCTATACCCTGGTTTCCGAAGCTGATACCCCCGTGGAGCGTGCTTATGCTAACTATGCCAACAAAATGAAAGCCCTGGGCAACCAGGCTCGTCTTGAGATCCTCTCCACTGGGAAAGTACCCTACTCCGCCACTGCAAAAGAGGCCTATCAAGCTGAGGTCGATTCTCTGAATGCTAAGCTCAATGTAGCTCTGAAGAATGCACCCAGAGAAAGGCAGGCTCAGACTATGGCTAATGCGGTAGTGGCTGCTAAAAAGCAGGACAATCCGGATATGACAAAGGGCGAGCTCAAGAAAGCAAGCCAGCAGGCGCTTACTCAGGCTCGTGCCTCTGTTGGTGCAAAGCGAGAGACCATCAAGATTACAGATCGTGAATGGGAAGCAATTCAAGCTGGCGCTATTAGCGAGAATAAGCTTACCCAAATCATCGACAATGTGGACATTGACAGTCTTAGACAGCGTGCAACACCGAGAGCGACAACAACTCTCAGCACTGCAAAGCAGAATAAGATCGCTTCGATGAATGCTTCTGGTTACAGCACATCGGAAATTGCTGAAGCTCTTGGCATTTCTACGAGCACAGTGTCCAATTACTTGAATTGAAAGGAGTGACTGGTATGAATGGTTCTTGTGCCCTTATAAGAAGAAAAATGTTGATATGGTTTAAGGAGGTGATGATTCAAAATGGAGATGTCTTTTGGTTCCAGACTAAAACATGCTTGGAATGCATTTACCGGTAATATTCAAATGAACTACCGGGACTTAGGTATGAGTTACTCATATCGAGCTGACAGACCAAGAATGTCCAGAGGCAACGAAAGGTCAATCGTTACATCGGTGTATAACCGAATTGCACTTGATGTTGCAGCACTGAATGTTCAGCATGTCCGTCTGGATGAAAATGGGCGTTTTCTTTCGGTCATCGATGACGGATTGAATAATTGCCTCACTCTGGAAGCTAATGTCGATCAGACAGCACGTTCGTTCATTCAAGATGTAGTTATTTCTATGTTTGATGAAGGAAGCGTAGCAATCGTTCCGGTCGATACAACGACTGACCCGAATGTGTCCGGTTCGTATGACATTCAGTCTTTGCGTGTCGGACAGATTTTGGATTGGTATCCGCAATATATTCGTACTCGTGTGTACAACGAACAGACGGGCAGAAAAGAAGATATTGTAGTGCCAAAAAGTGCAGTGGCCATCATTGAGAATCCGCTGTACGCAGTTATCAATGAACCGAACTCAACTATGCAGCGGCTCATTCGTAAACTTAACCTACTTGATGTCATTGATGAACAAAGTGGATCTGGAAAACTCGATTTGATTATTCAGCTCCCCTATGTTATCAAGACTGAAGCAAGGCGTCAACAGGCCGAAAATCGGCGTAAAGATATAGAAAGTCAGTTGTCGGGTTCTAAGTATGGTATTGCTTATACCGATGGTACCGAGCATATCACACAGTTGAATCGTTCCGTGAACAACAACCTGATGTCCCAGATTGAATACTTGACGAGTATGCTATACAGCCAGTTGGGAATCACTCAGAGCATTTTGGATGGAACAGCGGACGAGAAGACAATGCTGAACTACAACAACCGGACAATCGAGCCGATCATTTCCGCTATTGTTGATGAGATGAAACGAAAGTTTCTGACCAAAACTGCCCGATCACAACGACAGTCGATTTCGTTCTTCAGAGATCCGTTTAAGTTGGTTCCTGTTAATGAAATCGCTGAAATTGCTGACAAATTCACGAGAAATGAAATCATGACTTCGAATGAAATTCGTCAGGTCGTTGGTATGAAACCTTCTGATGACCCAAGAGCAGACGAACTCAGGAATAAGAATCTGAGTGAACCGTCCGGCTCCGATCAGCAGTCGGAAGAAGCACCAATCACCACAGACAATTCAGTTGAAGAGTCAGCAAGTGATTTGGACGACAAAATCTCTAAGCAAAAATCGAAAAAGTAAGGAGGAAATTCAAAATGAGTAGACCTTTTTCGGTTGAGGCTTGTGATTTCAGCGGCTGGGCAACCCGAAATGACCTTAAGTGTTCCGATGGGCGAGTAATTCGTCGGGACGCCTTTAAGAATAACGACGGTATTAAAGTCCCGCTGGTCTGGAATCATCAGCACAACAGTCCTCGTGATGTTCTCGGTCATGCATGGCTTGAGAACCGTGAGGAAGGTGTTTACACCTATGGCTTCCTCAATGACACCGCTGACGGTGAAATTGCGAAAGCCCTTATCAAGCATGGTGACATTTGCGCTCTGTCCATTTACGCCAATCAACTTCAGCAGGCTGGTCCTGATGTACTGCATGGTTGTATTTGTGAGGTGAGTCTTGTGCATAAGGGTGCTAATCCTGGTGCATTTATTGACTCTATGCTGAAGCATGGTGAAATGTCCGATGATGAAGCTATCATCTATACCGGAATGCCTCTTTGCCTTTCCCATTCTGCCGAGTCTAAGGATGAGCAGAAAGAGGAGGAAAAGAAGGAGAATACCAAAGAGGACAAGCCTGCCGAAAGCAAGGAAGAGAAGAAGGACGATGAAGAGACGGTTGCTGATGTAATCGACTCTATGTCCGAAAAGCAGCAGAACGTCATGTATGCACTTATTGCACAGGCTCTCGAAGGTGAACCCGAAAAGGAATCCAAAGATGATTCCGATAACAAATCTGAATCCAATAAGGAGGATAACACAATGAAACATAATGTCTTTGACAACGATCAGCAGAAGAAGACCGAGGTTCTGTCTCACGCTGACCAGGCAAGCATCATTTCCATGGCTAAGTCCAACAGCGTCGGCAGTCTTCGTACTGCTATGGATATCTATGTGGAGCAGAATCCTGACAGCGTTCTGGCTCACGGCATCGATGGTATCGAAACTCCGTTTCCTGAGTACAAAGATGTCCGTCCCGGTGCTCCCGAACTGCTCACTACTGACCAGGGTTGGGTAAACGAGGTTCTGAAGAAGGTTCACAAGAGCCCTATTTCCCGTATCCGTACTCGTCAGGCTGACCTGCGTAACATTGAGGCTCTTCGTGCTAAGGGTTACAAGAAGGGTGCCCAGAAGGGTTATGTCGGCAACATTCAGCTGCTCCACAGAACGACTGATCCTCAGACCGTGTATGTAAAGAGTAAGCTTGACCGTGATGATATCATCGATATTCAGGACTTCGATGTGGTGCAGTATCTGTACGGTATCGACCGTATGAATCTGAACGAGGAACTGGCTACGGCTATCATGATCGGTGACGGTCGTGAGGTCGGTGCTGATGGTAAGATCGCTGAGGATAAGATCCGCCCGATTTGGCTGGATGACGAGCTGTACACCATTCATGCTGATGTTGACATTGCCGGCATGAAGAGCACGCTTCAGGGTACCAATACTTCTGCTAACTTCGGTGAGAATTACATTTATGCGGAAGCTGTGATTCAGTCTCTGCTGTATGCTCGTGAGAAGTATAAGGGTTCTGGCACTCCCGACTTCTACTGCACGCCTCATCTGGTCAATGTCATGCTGCTTGCCCGTGACCTGAATGGTCGCCGCATCTATGACAAGGTCAGCGACCTGGCTGCGGCTCTGAATGTCGGTCAGATCATTACGGCGGAGCAGTTCGAGGGTAAGACTCGTACTACTACGGACAGCAAGACCAAGAAGCTTCTGGGTCTGATGGTCAACCTGGCTGATTATTCTCTGGGCGCTACTAAGGGCGGTGAAATCACTCACTTTACTGATTTCGACATTGACTTCAACCAGGAGAAGAGCCTGTTGGAGACTCGTTGCTCCGGCGCTAACACTCGTGTTATGTCCGCTATCGCTCTGGAAGAGGATGTCACTGACCGCCCTTAACGAGTCTCACGGTTGAACCTGCGGACGGTGAGACGGAATTGCTCGGTAAAACCGCAGCGGATTTGCAGGAAAATGTTGCAATCTCCGGTAGAGAAATTACCGGTACGCTGAAGCTGGTCACCGATTACACGGGATTCAGCAGTGCGACCGATGAGCAGAGTGGTAACTATCTCGCTCTGCATGTAACTCAGGAACCGGAAGATGCAACGGTTACAGTGGAACTGATTGGCGGTAAGAACGGAGCAGTCGAACTGGACGACGATGGTTTGATTGTGCTGAAGATCGCCGATACGGCAAAGCAGTCGGTAAAGGTCACTGTTATTAACGGTGAAGATACTGCCATAAAGACTTATAGTCTTAAGGGGCTGACCTTGGCGACTGAGTAAGGAGTGAAAATTCAAAATGGCTAAGTTTTATGGAGTAATTGGCTACGCTGTAACGGAAGAGACTAAGCCTGGCGTTTGGATAGAGAAAATCATCGAGCGTATGTACTATGGTGATTTAACTCGTAACACTCGTAGGCTTCAGTCTGCGGAACAACTCAACGACAACATCAATGTTGCGAATGAGATCAGTATCGTAGCCGATCCATTTGCCAATGAGAATTTTCATTCGATGAGGTATGTTGAGTTTATGGGTGCTAAATGGAAGGTGACAAGCGTTGAAGTTCAGTACCCAAGACTTATACTGACTGTGGGAGGTGTATACAATGGCGAGCAGGCTTGATCTGCAAACTTTCCTGGAAGAACTCCTTGAAAGCAAGAATGTGTATTTTCAACCTCCTGAGTCGGTAAAAATGAAATACCCCGCTATCGTTTATACACTTGATGACATCGAAAATGTGCACGCCGATAACAGGGTTTATTCATCTCACAGACATTATTCGGTCACAGTCATTGACTATGATCCGGATAGTGAGCTTGTCGGTAAGGTGGTTGCTATACCTACCTGCCGATTCGAACGATATTATACAAGCGAGAATCTGAATCACTGGAATTTCTCGCTCTATTTCTGATAAGGAGGAATATCTTTATGTCCAAAATCATTTGGGATAAAACTGGTGAACGCCTGTATGAAACTGGCTGTGACCATGGCGTTCTCTATCCGATGCAGCCCGGCGGCGTTTACAACAAGGGCGTTGCATGGAATGGTCTGACTGCCGTTACCGAGAGTCCTTCCGGTGCTGAGGCTTCCCCGATTTACGCCGATAACATCAAGTATGTGAACCTGGTTTCCAACGAGGAGTTCGGCGCTACCGTCGAGGCATATATGTACCCCGATGAGTTTGCTGAGTGCGATGGTTCTGTTGAGATCATGCCTGGTATGTATGCCGGTCAGCAGTCTCGTAAGACTTTCGGTTTGGCATATCGCACCATTCTGGGCAATGATACCGATCTGAACGATTACGGCTACAAGCTGCATCTGGTCTACGGCTGTCTGGCTGCTCCTTCCGAGAAGGGTTACAGTACGGTCAACGACAGCCCTGAGGCGGCTGCTCTGTCCTGGGAGATCAGCACTACTCCTGTCTCCATCAACAAGCTGGTCAACGGTAAGAAGCTGAAGCCGACTGCTACGCTGACCTTTGACTCCACTAAGTTCAGTGCCGAGTTCATGACCCAGCTGGAAGAAATCCTGTATGGTAAGGACCCGACTACCACTGGCGGTAACGATGGTGTCGAGCCTCGCCTGCCTCTGCCCGATGAGATTATTGAACTGTTCGATAAGACTCAGAATCCGGAGGGCTAATCTCTAAAATCATGGAGCCGTATTCAGGTAAGCTGGCGGCTCCAACTTTTTTAATTTGAAAGGAGAAAATTTCAATGACTAAGGAAACTATCACTTATACCGATCTGAACGGTGTTCAGAGAACCGAAGATTTTTACTTCGACCTGTCTAAGCCTGAAATCGTAAAGATGCAGGCGAGCGCTAAAGGTGGCTACGATGTTCAGCTTAAGAGTATCGCTGCCAGTCCGAATGGTGCGCTTATTATGGAGTTCTTCGAGAACTTTATTAAGACCGCTTATGGTGAGAAGAGCGATGATGGCAGACGCTTCATGAAGTCCGAGGAGATTTCCAGAAGCTTTATGGAAACTCCCGCTTACGAGGTACTGTTCGAAAAGCTCGTCACCGTTGCCGGTGCTGCATCCGAATTTGTAAATCGTGTGATGCGTGCTAACGGCAATAAGCAGGCTGCACCCATCGCATCTAATTAAAGAAAGCTCGGAGGACTAAGGAATGCTGAAAATTACTGTGCCGGCTGCCGAGTTTTGGGATGAAATTCACGAGGAATTTATCTACAAGAAAGAGCAGACTTTGCAGTTGGAGCATTCCTTAGTCTCTCTTTCAAAATGGGAAAGTAAATGGAACAAGGCATTTCTCGGTAAGCAAGAAAAAACTGATGAGGAGATTCTTGATTATGTACGATGCATGACTTTGACCCAGAATATCGATCCCGAAGTATATACTCGGCTGTCTGCTGAAAACTATGCCGCCATCAATGCGTATATCGAGGCACCAATGACTGCAACTTGTCTCATTGAAGATAAGCAAGCCAGAGGTCACAAGGAAACGGTTACATCTGAGCTTATTTATTACTGGATGATTTCTTATAACATTCCTGTAGAGTTTCAAAAATGGCATTTGAATAGGCTGTTGACTCTCATACGGGTGTGCAATGTCAAGAATTCTCCACCTAAGCGAAGAAGCAAGCGTGAAATGTGGAATCGGAATGCAGCCATCAATGCCGCCAATCGAAAACGCTTTGGTTCTAAGGGGTGATTGAATGAACAGACGCTTTTTTAAGAAGGTTTGCCATAAAAAGCCATCTTATAAAGCATGGCTGAAAACTTATACCAAAAAAGCAGTTACAGCGATTCTTGTTATTGCATTGATCGATCTGCAACTGTCTTATGTACTTGCATTTATGGGGCAGGTACAAATTGCAGAGTCTCTTTCCAGCACTATCGCCACCACAATTGTGGGTGTTATGGTTGGCTATTTTCTGAAGGCCTTGTTTGAAACTTTCTTTGAAAAAAGAGAAGAGAGATTGAACAAAGAAAGCGAGTCTGCTGAAAATACGAATTATGAGGAGGTTTAGTTATGCCTATCAGTTTTTTGACTACAGCACTGTTGATCGTATCTGTTATCACAAATCTGACAGTGGAGGGCATTAAGAAGTTGCTTGATGGAACGAAGGTCAAGTATTCTTCCAATGTTCTTGCGGCTATTTTATCCGTCCTGATCGCCTGTGCTGTCAGTGTAATTTACCTTATCATGACTGACACCGTCTTCACCATGAAGATCGTTGTTCTGATGTATCTGGGCTTCTTGATCTCTACGGTTGGCTATGACAAGGTGATTCAGATGTTGAAGCAGATTCAAAGCGTGAAGGAGGAAACAAAAAATGAGTAACAGTCCTCTGGTATCCTATACCAAGTTGAGCCCGAATCATTCCGGGCAGAGAACTCATGCCGTTGACCGTATTACACCTCATTGCGTAGTCGGTCAGTGCTCGGTAGAAACCCTGGGCAATATTTTTGCTCCGACTTCCCGGCAGGCTTCTTGTCAGTACGGTATCGGTGTAGACGGTCGAGTAGGTATGTATGTGGAGGAGAAGAATCGTTCCTGGTGTTCTTCTTCCAATGCTAACGACCAGCGTGCGATTACAATCGAGTGCGCCAGTGATGCTACACACCCCTATGCATTCAATGATGTTGTGTATGCCAAGCTGATCGAGCTTTGTGCGGACATTTGCAAGCGTTATGGAAAGACCAAGTTGCTGTGGCTCGGTGATAAGACAAAGACTCTGAACTATGAGCCTGCTTCCAATGAAATGGTTCTGACTGTACATCGTTGGTTTGCCAATAAGAGCTGTCCGGGTGACTGGATGTATGCTCGAATGGGTGATCTTGCATCCAAAGTTACAGCGAAGCTCGGAGGTTCTACCGGTGGAAATGATAAGCCGGTCGATAACCAGGTGCTTTATCGGGTTCAGACTGGAGCTTTTGCCAATAAAGCGAATGCCGATGCAATGGCTGCAAGGCTGAAAGCTGCCGGTTTCGATACTTACATGGTCAAGGTCGATAACCTTTACAAGATTCAGGTCGGTGCTTTCAGCAAGAAAGCGAATGCTGACGCAATGGCTGCAAGGCTGAAAGCTGCTGGATTCGATACTTATGTAACAACCAAAAGCGGGACGGCGGTTTCGGCATCTTCAGCCAAGAAAAGCACTGACCAGGTTGCCCGTGAAGTGATTCAGGGGTTGTGGGGTAACGGCGCTGATAGAACTAATCGTCTGAAGGTGGCTGGTTACGATCCTTCCGTGATACAGAATCGGGTTAATCAGCTTCTTAAATAAGGAGGTCCGTGAATGATAAGGTTCAGTCACAAGGGAGACTTCTCTAAAGTTACACGCTTTTTGGAGAGGGCAAAGGAAGTGGTCCATCTCGGAGACCTCGACAAGTATGGCCGAGAAGGGGTCGCCGCTCTTGCGTCTGCAACGCCTGTCGATTCCGGTTTGACCGCCAGTTCATGGTATTACGAAATTGTAAACCGAAATGGATCTGCAAAGATTACCTTTTATAACTCAAATATTCAAAATGGGGTTCCGATCGCGATCATCCTGCAATATGGTCACGGAACCCGTAACGGAGGCTGGGTACAGGGGCGAGATTATATCTGTCTCTTATACACATCTGACGCTGCCGA
>ERZ1504459.323-NODE-323-length-11644-cov-14.627492_pt1 | contig 11644 bp, 8 predicted proteins | sample MGYA00574790_ERZ1504459 | MGnify/ENA primary metagenome ERZ1504459 (study PRJEB39906, sample SAMEA3182106) | gut metagenome | biome: human; feature: gut; material: Stool; isolation source: human stools | place: Canada | collected 2013-02-26 ...
TAGTCAGTTGTTCTATCTCCGATAGTTATGTACTGAGCTTTCGCAAGTTTTGCCCCATACGCCCTGTAAGGGCAGAAGCTCCTAGCCCAGGGCATCGCCCTGGGTATAATGGCAATCAGCAAGGCGCCCTGTAAGGGCAAAAGCTTTGTATATTGCCCGGTCTTTTAAAGCTTTTGCCCTTTACCTTTCCGCTACGCACCGGTGACCGTTGGTTCAGGGCGTGGGAGTTTACATGCGAAATTTGAGTAAATTATCAGATATTCTGAGAAATATTTTGTAATCTCATCAGAATATCGTAAATTTGCGGTTATTAAGAATAAGTAATGTAATGACGAATCACTCAACAGAAATAATGAACCAAGCAACGCTCGATTTTATCCGCCAGCATCAGGACGATGACGTTCGCCAGCTGGCTTTCCTCGGCAGCAAGTATCCTGAGGTAGATATGCCTTTCGCTCTCGACCAGATTCGTGGGCGAAAGATGGCTCGTGTGAAACTGCCCCGTTGGGCAAGCATCGATGGCATCATCTATCCCCCTCATATTTCGATGGAGCAATGTTCGTCAGAGCAAACTGCACTTTATAAGGCTGAACTCGCTGCTCGACTGCTCGGTTTGTCTCCTTCATCATCCGAAAACGGAGAAGAAAAGGAGATGGAGAGCGAAAACGCCTCAAATCTTCATCTTTCTGAAATTTGCGAATTTGCGGGCAAAGGGGCAGTTGATTCAGAATTCGCCAAAAATGAAGCCACTTGCAAAAAGCAACAGATATTAACAGAATCAGCAGAGAATGTTAATGAAATAAAAGAAGAACCTCATAAAGGAGATTTTTCTGAAGAAACCGGGTTTGTTGACCTGACCGGCGGCTTCGGAGTAGACTTCTCTTACATCGCTTCCCGATTGGGTGTAAAGTCGATGTATGTGGAGCGTCAGGCTCATCTCTGTGAAGTAGCAAAGGAAAACTTTGGGCGGTTGGGTTTGAAGAATGCCATCGTGAAGAATGGAGACGGAATAGAGGTTCTGCATTCTTTTGCTTCAAAGAAAGAGGCTGCTGCATCAGATTCTTTAGGCATAACTGAAGACCAGTCTCAGTCATTACTTAAGACCAACCTTGGTCTTAAGCTGATCTTCATAGATCCTGCCCGTAGAGACGATGCTGGCAACAAGGTTGTATCTTTGAAAGATTGCACGCCCGATGTAACCCTTTTGCAGGAAGAAATGCTTTCGAAGGCAGATTACGTCATCATCAAACTCTCTCCGATGCTCGATTGGCACCGTGCGGTAAGCGAATTAAACTGCGTACAAGAGGTTCATGTTATCTCCGTGAACAATGAGTGCAAGGAACTCCTTTTAGTGCTCTCTGCTCGAAATATGGGCAATCTCCGCATTTATTGTGTCAATGATGCCCAGTCCTTCGTCTGCGAAGAGTCGGATATGGAGGCTTCTTCGGTGAAGATAGCCCCATCCACGCTTGAAGAGATGCAGTATCTTTACGAGCCGAATGCCTCGTTGATGAAAGCCGGCTGTTTCGGTGTTCTTTCCGAGCGCTATGATGCAAGGATGCTTTCCAAGAACAGCCATCTCTTCGTGAGCCAGGCGCCTATCGAAGCCTTCCCCGGCAGAAGTTTCCGCATCATCGCCATCTCTTCCTTTAATAAGAAGGAGTTGAAGCGTCATCTGTCAGGAATCACTAAGGCAAACATCGCTACCCGCAACTTCCCTCTCTCCGTAGCAGAATTGCGCAAGCGATTGAAGCTGAAGGATGGTGGCGAAACCTATATCTTCGCCACCACATTGAGCGACGAAAGTCATGTGCTGATGATAACGGAGAAAGCTTAGAAAACCTCGAAAATGTGTAAAATGTAAAGGTCTGAAAAGAAAAATATATCAGCAACAGCTTGATAGAGAAAAAATAGGTGAGGTGTGCTGCCACAGGGGCGTTTTATCTCTTTAATGAAAAAGTTCCAAGTGGGAGAAATGCCACTTGGAACTTGACGTATTATTTTCTTTTTTCCTTGAAGAACTTCTCGAAGAAGTCCATTTGCTTTTGATTTTGAACAGGACCCAAATGCAGTCCTTCCTTCATAATCATCACCGTTGGTTTACCTTCCTGGTAGCTAGTCCAGAAAGGAAGGCTATCCCCATTTGGATTGCCAGTCTTGGTAAAGTTGATCCAGTAGCGTGACATGATTTGTTCCATGTGCTGCTCCGTCTCGGTCATCTTTCCAGAGCCAAACTTATAGCCATAGATGAATGGCATCTCTGCCACATGGCTCGCTCCTCCCTTGCGGCTTTTCACGATGGTGTTCTCAGAGTCTTGGTCAAAGTAATACATATACACCTTGCCCTTGCCGGTCTTGCTCTGCAGGTTAGCCCAGGCATACGTTCCCCATGCAAAGGAGCCATCACGGAAAATGTCGGATTGAGCGAAGTAGGTTTCTTCCTCTGTCTTGGCAGGATAGAGACTGAGAACCTGGTCTGCCCAACTACCATATATCTCATGGATTCTTTTCTCATAGTCACTTACACTGACAGGGCGGCTAAACATACTTCCTTCGTCGCTGTTGGTTCCTATGATGACATTTACATCATTGTAGCTTCCCTTTTCATAGAGCTTATACTGGTCATCGGTGATGGAGTAGCCGTCAACGTTCGGCCAAAAAGACTCAAAGGCGGTATTCTTCACGATGTCCATAGCCGGAACTTTTCTTAGCTGCTTCAAGTTCTTAGCCTTGAGTTTCTTTTGAAGGAGAAGTCCACCTGCTTCTGCCGCTTTGGAGGTGAGCATGGCTGTGTTACCATTTCTGCTTTCACCCACAGGCCAGAAGGAGCTACCACTTTCGCTGATGGCTCCTCGGAAGAGTCCCTTGGCAAGGGGAGAGGCGCATAGTATACTTACCGAGATACCACCGGCAGATTCTCCAGCAATGGTAATCTTGTCTGGGTCTCCACCGAAGGCAGCGATATTGTCGTGAATCCATTTTAAGGCCATCACTTGATCAAGGATGCCATAGTTACCAGATATGTTCTTGCCTGATTCCTTACTCAGCTTTGGATGTGCCATGAATCCCAAGGCTCCTAAGCGGTATTCTATGCTGCAATAGATGATGCCTTCCTTGACAAAGCTTTCCTGAGTTCCACTGTAGGAGCCAGTAAGAAAGGCTCCTCCATGAATCATCACAAATACAGGGAGTTTGTCATTCTTACTCTTGGCTGGCGTTTCCACACTGAGGTATAGGCAGTCCTCGCTCATGCCCAGCTCTCCACCATTTTGGTTAGGGTCAATGGGCTGTGGTGGACGGTCTCCCCATTTATCTGCTTTGAATACTCCCTTCCAAGGCTTCTTGCTCACTGGGGCTTTCCATCTGAGGTTGCCCACTGGTGCTTCAGCGTATGGGATTCCCTTGTATAGGGCGAATCCTTCATGTTCCACACCTTCAATTTCCCCTTGCTCCACTGTTGTTCTTAGCAGTTGGGCGTTAGCTGCCGATAGGCAAAAGAGTGTCAGGGCAGCTGTCAGTAGATGTCTTTTCAATTTCATTTCTGGTTATTCCATTAATTCCGCAACACTATTATCAATTAAATATTTTAAGCGCCTGAGCAACAAAAAGTTACTCTGGATTTTGCTATGTCAGAATTTTCACTTATCTTAATGTTGCGAAAAGAAAACAAGCAAAACTCTGATATGACATGGCAAAGATACAAATTAAATCTGAGAAACTCACTCCTTTTGGAGGAATATTTTCGGGTCATGGAGCAATTTGACTCCATATTGTCTTCTGTAATCGACTCCACCCTCATAATTTCACTACTCATTGGATGAACCATCTTTCGCTTCATCCGACACTTCGCACTTCTCGCCAGTGTTGGAGAGAATAGATGATCGAGCTTTTTCTTATTGTGATTCCTTGGAGAATGTTAGTTTTCCGCCAGTGCTTAAAATTATCAGGTAAAGATATTCCGCCAAAACCACCACTAAATGGGTGATATAGGCTAGTTTGGGGGCTGTAATTAAATTTTAACCCCTAAAAAACTGCAAAAAAAAGTAGCAATATTTGGTAATTTGCCAAAATATTGCTACTTTTGCATTTATAATATTGCAAACTAGTTTGAAAATCATGTCATTAATAGAAATTAAAAAGGTCGAAACAAAGAAGGACTTGAAGACGTTCATCGACTTCCATTACGACCTCTACGAAGGCAACGAATATGATGTGCCTAATCTTTTCAGCGACGACATGAATACTCTGAGCAAGGACAAGAACGCAGCGTTCGAGTTCTGCGAGGCAGAGTATTTTCTTGCCTATAAGGACGGCAAGCTTGCAGGTCGCGTCGCTGCCATTATCAATCATAAGGCAAACAATAAATGGGGCAGGAAATCGGTTCGTTTCGGCTGGATTGATTTCATTGACGACCGCGAGGTTTCCAAGGCTCTTCTCGATGCTGTAGAGAAATACGGTAAGGAGAAGGGAATGGAAGATATTGTAGGTCCGCTGGGTTTTACCGATATGGATCCGGAAGGCATGCTTACCTGGGGCTTTGACCAGCTAGGCACCATGCCTACCATTTATAATTATTCATATTATCCGGAGCACATCGAGGCTCTGGAGGGTTTTACCGTAGATAATAAATATGTAGAGTATAAACTGATGGTGCCAGATACCATCCCGGAGAAATATTCCAAGATAGCGGCGATGATAGAGAAAAGATACAATCTCCATGTCCGCAAACTTACCCGTAAGGATGTTTATCAGGGCGGATACGGACAGAAGATTTTCGACCTCATCAATGATACATACAAGCATCTCTATGGTTATTCCGAACTTTCACAGAAGCAGATAGACCAGTACATCAAGATGTATCTGTCTTTGCTCGACCTGAACTTTGTAACAGCCATAGAAGACTGGACTACCGAGGATCATAAGATGATAGGTATCGGTATTACGATGCCTTCCCTTTCCAGAGCTCTGCAGAAGTGTCATAGGGGCAGGCTGCTTCCTTTTGGCTGGTGGCATCTGCTGCGCGCCATCAAGTTCCATAAAACCAAGATTGTCGACCTTCTGCTCATCGGTATCCAGCCGGAATACCGTGCTAAGGGTGCCAATGCGCTGCTCTTTGCCGACCTGATTCCTATCTATCAGAAGTATGGAATCGAGTGGGGAGAAACACAGGTGGAAATGGAAGATAATGCTGCCGTGCAGGGACAATGGGGCGTCTTGGATCCAGTCCTTCACAAGCGCCGCAACTGCTATATTAAGAGTATCAGGTAAATAGCAATTGTTGTGTTGGCAATTATCTGATAAACAGAATGTTGCAACATCATTTGCTATGTTATAAGAAAATAAATAAGAATAACTAAGGAGGAAATCATGTCTGAAGATAAAAACTTAGGTAACAGCGAATTGAATGCCGCTGATGAGCTTACCAATGCCCCTCAGGAGCAGCAGCCGGTAGAATATACCGATGATAACATCCGCCACTTGAGCGATATGGAGCATGTGCGTACCCGTCCGGGTATGTACATCGGCCGTCTGGGAGATGGAAATCTGCCGGAAGATGGTATTTATGTGCTCCTGAAGGAGGTGGTAGACAACTCTATCGATGAATTCAAGATGGGCGCAGGTGCCCGTCTGGAAATCGATATCGAGGACAATCTGCGTGTCAGCGTGCGCGACTATGGCCGTGGTATTCCTCAGGGCAAGCTCGTTGAGGCTGTAAGTGTGCTGAATACCGGCGGTAAGTACGACAGCAAGGCGTTCAAGAAGAGCGTCGGTCTGAACGGTGTGGGTGTGAAGGCGGTCAATGCCCTCAGTTCCCACTTCGAAGTAAAGTCGTACCGCGACGGAAAGGTGCGCCATCTGAAGTTTGAGAAAGGTATTCTGAAGAGCGACACGATGGAAGATACTGAGGACGAGAACGGTACCTTTATCTTCTTCGAGCCGGATAATACACTCTTCAAGAACTATTCCTTCCACGATGATTTCGTGGAAACGATGCTCCGCAACTATACTTATCTGAACACCGGACTCACCATCATGCACAATGGCCGCCGCATCTTGAGCCGCCATGGTCTGCAGGATTTGCTGAGCGATAATATGACCAACGAAGGTCTCTACGACATCGTCCACATGAAGGGCGAGGACATCGAGATTGCCTTCACCCATACTAACCAGTATGGCGAGGAGTATTATTCCTTCGTCAACGGTCAGCACACCACCCAGGGAGGTACGCATCAGAGTGCCTTCAAGGAGCATATTGCCAAGACTATCAAGGAGTTCTACGGCAAGTATGAGTATGCTGACATCCGAAACGGACTGGTGGCTGCCATTGCCATCAACGTAGAAGAACCGGTCTTCGAGAGTCAGACCAAGATTAAGCTCGGAAGTACTACGATGACGCCGAATGGTGGCGAAACCATCAATAAGTATGTGGGCGATTTCCTGAAGAAGGAAGTAGACAACTATCTCCATATCCACAAGGATGTGGCTGAGATTCTGGAGAATAAGATTAAGGAGAGCGAACGCGAGCGCAAGGCGATGGCGGGCGTTACCAAACTCGCCCGTGAGCGTGCCAAGAAGGCGAATCTCCACAACCGCAAGCTCCGCGACTGCCGCATCCATTTCAGCGACGCCAAGAACGAGCGCAAGGAGGAGAGTTCCATCTTCATCACCGAGGGCGATTCTGCCAGCGGAAGCATCACCAAGAGCCGCGATGTGAATACCCAGGCGGTGTTCTCTCTGCGTGGTAAACCGCTCAACAGCTTCGGTCTTACCAAGAAGGTGGTTTATGAGAACGAGGAGTTCAATCTGCTTCAGGCGGCTCTCGATATAGAGGACGGCTTGGATTCATTGCGTTACAACAAGGTGATTGTGGCAACCGATGCGGATGTCGACGGAATGCACATCCGCCTGCTCATCATCACCTTCTTCCTTCAGTTCTTCCCAGATCTCATCAAGAAGGGCCATGTCTACGTGCTTCAGACCCCATTGTTCCGAGTGCGCAACAAGCGAACCAAGATCAAGAACAAGCAGGCGGTGGCTGATGCGGATGCGAAACTGGGAAGCAAGGAGAAAAAGAGCGATTTCATCACGCATTACTGTTACAGCGATGAGGAGCGCCAGCAGGCGATTCGCGATTTGGGCCCTGACCCTGAAATCACCCGATTCAAAGGATTGGGAGAGATTTCGCCTGATGAATTCGCCCATTTCATCGGTCCCGACATGCGGTTGGAGCAGGTTACGCTGCATAAAACCGATCAGGTGCAGAAGCTGCTGGAATATTATATGGGTAAGAACACGATGGAGCGCCAGAACTTCATCATCGAAAATCTGGTGATAGAAGAGGATATTCCGGAGGAAGATTCTGAGCCGCTGGATTAAATGAAGTGAAGAGTGAAGAACGAAGAGTGAAGAATTCAAGTGCTTTCGGGGGGTAACCATTGAAAAAAGCGCTGTTAACTGTTAACCTGTTAACTCTTGAAGGATTTCTCTCTTTCATAAACTTTAAGTTTTAAGAAATGAAGAAATATCTATTCATAGCACTGGTAGCATTCCTGGCAGTAACTTCTGCCAGTGCCCAGTTGCGTATCAAGATGGGCAAGAACAGCCCGATAGAGAAGTTGGGAAGGGCTGAAATCGCCATTACTAACCTTTATGTGGATAGTGTGGATGAGAATAAGCTCGTAGAGGACGCCATCCGAGGCATGCTCGAAAAGCTCGACCCTCATTCTTCTTACGCTACAGCCAAGGAAACCAAGGCGATGAACGAGCCGCTGAACGGCAGTTTTGATGGCATTGGCGTGCAGTTTAACATGGTAGATGATACGCTGCTCGTTATCCAGCCGGTTACGAACGGACCTTCTGAGAAGGTGGGAATCATTGCCGGCGACCGCATTGTGGCTGTAAACGATACTGCCATTTCGGGCGTCAAGATGAGCAAGGAGGAAATCATGAAGCGCCTTCGTGGTCCTAAGGGAACAACGGTGAACCTTACCATCGTGCGCCGTGGCATCAAGGATAAACTCATCTTCAAGGTAAAGCGCGATAAAATTCCGGTAACTACGATGGATGCGGCTTATATGATTCGTCCGGGCATCGGATACATCCGATTGGGAAGCTTCGGTCTTACCAGTCATAAAGAGGTAACAATAGCGATGGATTCGCTGAAAAAGAAGGGAATGAAGGACCTTATCTTCGACCTTGAGGATAATGGCGGAGGCTATCTTCAGGCTGCGGCTCAGATTGCCAACGAGTTCCTGCAGAAGGGCGATCTCATCGTTTATACCAGCGGTCGTGCTGCGCCTCGTCAGGAATATAAGGCGCAGGCTAACGGTAGATGGCGCAAGGGCAAGGTGGTGGTGCTCACCAATGAGTTTACCGCTTCTGCCGCCGAGATTGTTTCCGGAGCCATCCAGGATCAGGACCGTGGCGTAGTGGTTGGTCGCAGAACCTTCGGCAAGGGATTGGTGCAGCGTCCGCTGACCTTTGATGATGGCAGCGAGATTCGTCTCACCATCGCCCATTACTATACGCCTAGCGGCAGGTGCATCCAGAAGCCATATAAGAAAGGTGACAGATTGGATTATGCGATGGATCTGGACAAGCGTTACAAGCATGGCGAGTTCACCAATCAGGACAGCATCCATCTTTCAGACAGTCTGAAGTATTATACCTTGCGCAAGCATCGTGTAGTTTATGGTGGTGGTGGAATCATGCCAGATTATTTCGTTCCGCTGGATACAACCAAGTACACCAAGATGCACCGTCAGTTGGCAGCCAAGAGTATCGTCATCAACCACAGTCTGAAGTTCATCGATGCGCATCGTAAGGAGCTGAAGAGCCAGTATAAGGATTTCGATAAGTTCCTCGCCACCTACGAGGTTCCTTCTTCGCTGATAGATGGCATTATCGCCGAGGGCAAGAAGGAGAAGATAGAGCCGAAGGATGAGGCTGAATTAATTCAGACGAAGAAATACCTCGCCCTGCAGCTGAAAGCCCTTGTAGCGCGAGATATCTGGGATATGAGCCAATACTTCCAGGTTTGGAACGAGACAAACGAGATAGTTCAGCGCGCCGTGCAGCTGCTGACTACGGGGAAATAAACTGTTAACTGTTGACGCTGTTAACAAGAAATAAAAGAGGGTGTCAAAAACAGTATGGCGCACCCTCTTTTATTTCTTGTAGACCTTTTGATAATTATTAGCAACTCTAGGTTATAGTTAAGTATGTTAAATATCGTTATATTTATGGTGTTAAGCTTCTTTTTGGTGTTTTTTTTATTATATTTGCACAATATTTGGGATGGTTTTATTTACAGATAAAGCAGTACGTTTGTGATAGCATCATTCCATTCGTAAATAGTATTTAAGTAAAAAATTAGTATTGCATTTTTTATGAATGAAATGAAAAAAATAGTATTTCTATTAGCATTTACGCTACTTTTGTTTTGTGGTTGCAAGCAAGATGTTGATTTTGGGACTGATAGTGTGTCTAATGAAGAAATTTTCTCAAATTTTGAGGACTCTTTAGTTGTGGCATCATCTCCTTATTCTGCATTTTATAACGAGATGAGGAAGAGCTTGAAAACTCGCTCATCTTACTCTTCAACAGGAGAAGTTGGCATAAAAGATATTTTAGGCTTTCCTGTAAATATTCAGGTTGTTCAGAATATCTATAATAAAAAGTTTTTGCAATATAATGGATTGCACAAAGCTATTACTTTAAGTAACTTTTCTTCGAATACGGAAGATAATCTATTTGTTTTGCACGAAGACCCTCTTACAGATGAGGTCTACATAACTCCATATAAACTTTCTGATAATAAATATTATCTAGGTGCTGCAACTCAAAAAGGTTCTAGTGTCTGGTCTTTATATGCTTTAAGCGGAGAACCGACAAATGGGGGCTATTGGGAAATCTCTAAAGGGCAGACAGAATACTCTTTTGTCTTAAAAAATACACAAGTTCTAGAACAAGGTCCTGGAGGATGGAGCGATATCTATAGTTTGGCCTTGGCTGTGGAGGATAATCAATTAAAATTTCAGAAATATGCAAGTAAAGGCAATCAAGAGTTTATAATTACTCCGAATGATGAATTTGAAGTGAAGAGTTTGAAGGTTGATAATGCTGCTAGTCGTTTTCTAGACAGTCCAGACTTTGTAATAGAAGAAATTTATACAAATAATTCTAGTTTGGCGCAAGAACTCACAACTAATGTTAGTAAGAAAGCGACTAATGTTTCCAATTTTTCAAGAAGTACAAGTATAAATACCAAAGTCTCTCATGATGTCAAGGTTGGTGTCGGAATAGTTAGTGGTTCTGCTCATGTGGAGATTGGAAAGAATAGTACATGGAATTATGGAGAAAGCGAGAGTATAGAAGATAGTAGGAATTATGATTTCCCTATAAAAGTTGCACCTAAAACAAGAATCCGTGTAACTATTTCTGTAGGGCAAAAAACATGTGAGTTGAAATATACTGCTGTACTTAAAGGGAAAAATACGGGAGTGACTTTAACTGAGCAAGGTATCTGGAATAACGTATCATGTACAAATATACTGGTAGACGTGCAAGAGGAAGATTTGTCTGGCAATGTGTTAAAATCAAAGAAATTTGAAGGAATACCATCTACTAGAGTAACATTTGACTAGATATATGAAAAAAAGATATAATTGTTGTATAATGAGCATGCTTGCAATGTTTTCTTTGCAAGCATGTTTGATTTCTTGTAAGGATAATGGGACAGAGGGCAATCTGGATACTACGATGCTTGTTATGTCTTCTGATGGAGGAAAACGGTCTTTTCCAGTGTCAAGTGATGCTCATATCTCTTATATACAAGATAAGAAAACTCTTGTTTATAAGGAATGTGAAAATAATGATTCTGTTTCGCTTGAAACCGTAGGTTATAATTACTTAAAAGCCTATATTAGTAGACAACGTTTATTTGTAGAGATTGGTAAAAATCGTGAGCTGCAAGAGCAACATTTTATAGTTTCTTATAGAGATTTCGATGAAGAGAACAAACTTGATATAACTTTGGATAAGGCTGATTCCTGTGTGATTGATACTGTGAAATACATGGAAAAACTTAGTGCAAGTCCTTGTTTTGAAAAGCAAGATATTAAGATACATTCAGAAGAAGGCAAGAGCCAAGTAACAGTGTATCCTTTGTCTGATGCTTATGCTCTGTTAGCTTTCGATAAAGCACATGAAATAGAGAAACTATTGCCTTTGGGAGTGAATTCAAAAATCAATGTCCCGATGATAAATGGACTTAAGGATGAAAAAAAAATATTTGGTTCGTCTGTTAGAATTCCAATAACAGAAGAGTTTTGGAAAAGTTGTTCATTTGAGGTTCCTTCCTCTGGAGACGCAATCTCGGATAATGTGTCCATCTATGTTGGATATATCGAAGAGAAGATAAATACCGAAGTCGTTGTCCGGAATTTCACACAAAACACCCATCTGTATGTCAAGGGAATAGCAACATTACGTTATCCTACGGGAACTTGTAAACTAGAGAAATGAGAATTTAGGGAGTTCTCTTTTCTCTAGTTGTAGCTTCTTTTGGATAGTAATTATCTGGCATTGTGCATGCGATCCCATTTCAGATAGATTCCGGCAAGGATGGTGCCCGAAATACTGT
>ERZ1504459.326-NODE-326-length-11505-cov-4.589782_pt1 | contig 11505 bp, 9 predicted proteins | sample MGYA00574790_ERZ1504459 | MGnify/ENA primary metagenome ERZ1504459 (study PRJEB39906, sample SAMEA3182106) | gut metagenome | biome: human; feature: gut; material: Stool; isolation source: human stools | place: Canada | collected 2013-02-26 ...
GTCCGGGAGGCAGCAAAGAACAATACCACTGCGGCGGCATTTTCGACCGCTACCATCCAGAAGGCACCACTATAACCGAAATGCTCGGCTACAACACCACCCAGAAGACAACCGATTCCAAATCCCAGGTCCCAACCGGTCAGGATACTGCTGTTGGCAGTACCACGCTGGTCGTGGCGGGCAACATTGATAAACATATTCAGGAAGGCTGGATACAGGTGACCATTTCCCAATCCTATCAATGCAGCTGAAAGATAGTAGGCTATCGGATGCTTGATGGCTACGAATATCGTAAAACCAACGAGCGATATCAGCATTCCTTCGGCAGCATTCTGGGTCAGCTTACCCTGACTCAAAGCCTTTCTGCCTTGCAATCTACTCAGGAACAATCCCATAGAGAGAATGGCAAAATAGGTACCCGTTCCTCCGGTAATGCCTAATTCCTCCTTACTGTAAATGGCGAGATAGTTGCTCAATACACCCCAGCAGAAACCAAACATGCAGATGTTGATGGCCAACAGCCAGGCGCGGGTCAGGAAGAAGCGGTCGAGCGAGAGCTTCTCCTTGTTTCTGATGATTTCCTTCTCTGGGAGTTTCACCGTTCCAGCTATCACTACAGAAGCAATGGCTACCACAAAGGCTATCCAGAAAAGTACCATATAGCTACCCACCAGATTGTGCAGATAGATACCTATGGAAGGAGCCATCGCCATGGCGAAGTTGTTGCTCAATCCATAAAGACCGATACCCTCATTGCGCCTGCTGGCAGGCAAGACATCGATGGCACAGGTACTGTTGGCAACAGTTACCGCTCCGAAAGGTCCACCATGCAGGGTTCGGCAGATGGCAAACATCAGGATGGTACTGGCTGCTATGTATCCTGCAAAGAAGATGGCAAAAGCCGTCAGACAGACCATCAGCACTTTCTTACGGGAAAATCCATCCACCACATATCCGCTGAAGGGACGGATGATGAGTGCCGCCACCGTATATCCGCTCAGAACAATGCCTATCACATCCTTCGTAGCCCCGAAAGTTTCACTCAGATAGAGTGGGAGGAGTGGGGTGAGGAGATAGAAGGCAAAGTAGAGCAGAAAGTTGGTGGTCATCACCTTGATGTAATTCGCATTCCAAAGTTTTTCTTTCATCTCTTCTGTATTTCTTAATTTCAAGATTCTACCCTATACTTATCATTAGTCCAGGGCGAGTATAGTCTGCTTGCGAAAGTTTATATTCTATTCTCCAACCAGGCATCAATGAGTTTGCGGGCAATCGACAATTTCTCCGGCAGAACAGGGAGATTGTCCTTGCTGAACCATTTGCCGCGGGAAAGCTCTTCCTTCTGAAGATGAATCTCACCATCTACATATTCGGCTGTATATCCTACCATCAAGCCACTTGGGAACGGCCATGGCTGGGAACCGAAATACTTGAGGTTCTTGATGGTCAGACCAGTTTCTTCCATCACCTCACGATGAACAGCTTCCTCCAGACTTTCACCGGTTTCCACAAAACCGGCTACCAAGGAATCGAAGTTACCCTTGAAGTTGCGGGCATGAACCAGCAGCACCTGATCGCCCTTCTTGATAAGAACGATGATGGCTGTAGCGAGAGAAGGCCAGACAGACTTGCCACACTCGGTACACTTCTTACTGATATCTGTTGACATCTTCATAGGTGAACCGCATACACCGCAAAACTGTGTATTCATATCCCAATAGTTCAGTTCCTGACATTTTCCCGCTTTCTGATACAACTCTGGGGAGAGCTTGTAAAAGCTAGGACGCAAACCGCACATCTCATATTTCGGATTGTCGGTTACGGGCTCTGGAATGGTGAAAGTCTTCACTTCCGTACCGTCATTCATCGGTGTGATGTTGAGGATATGGGTCCAAGGCTTGGTTGCTACCGGACTTTCCTCACTACATGGAATCGTATAGGTTCCATCTTCTCTCTTCTCGAGCAAGATATCTGTCTTGCAAAATATAAACCAATACTTCATAATCTATTATTTATTCTTTCCGAAAAGCAACTCATAGTCACGCTGGGCAGCAGGCTTGGTCCATGCTTCCGGCACAAACTTCCAGTTGTTGTTTGGCTTGGCATCTACGGTTCCCATCTTTTCGATGGCCTCCATCAGATAGTAACGCTGGTCGCGCTCACTGCGATAGATGATTCTGCTATCCAGACTATCCTTTGGAATACCGGCACCACGGGTGAGGAGCTCTCCGCCGCCATTGCCGCGATAACTGTTCACTGCCACCTTATACCATTTCTTTTCATCGAAAGGCTGGCCATTGCTCATACGCAGAATCTTCACTTTCTCGCCGTCTGGTTTGGTAACATCCACCTCATAATCAATACCGGCAGCACTGTCAAAATTGAAGGAGAGGTTCTTGAAGCCCAGGCGCTGCTGGTCGCCCTTGGTCTGGGTATCGAGCAGGAGCAGATGGTCTTCAGGACTCTTCATCGTATTCACCCAAAGATCATAGCTCATCTCCAGATGCTTGCGGATCTCCTCACCTGTAAGGCGCATCACGTAGAGCTGATTCTCATATTTATAGAGATTGAACATGTCACCAACGTAGATAGGTCCCGCCTTGATGGTAGAATTAAACTGGAGGGGCGCATTGAAGGCAATATCAGCATTCGTGATCTGTAGCTGCAGGTTGAGGATGAAGTCATTGAAGGCGCAGTTGCCGAAGAAAGACTCGCGGCTGTGGATGGTATTCTTGAAAGTTCCGATCTGCTTGCTGACAAACTTGTTGATTTCTGCAATCTGAGGCTCGAATGCCTTCATGAAATCCTCATCAATAGGACATTTTGTCACATCTGGCAGACTGCCAACTATCTTCTTGTCTGTCACAACATACTGTTTTTTACCATTCACCTTCTTCTTGTTCAGGGTAATGGTCACCTCGGCATCTGCCACATTCAGTGCATTATTGGCAGGGTCGAGACACACCACAGGCTTACCTTCCACATTCAGGATCGTCTCATTGCAGCGGGTATGGTCATGTCCGAAGAGTACCATGTCGAAGCCTGGCACCTCCTTTGCTACCCGCAGAGAGGCATCCTCCTCATATTCGGGAGTGACAATACCGCCATCCTTACCGCTGTGGAAGACACCAATGACAACGTCCGGCTTCTCCTTCTCCTGGATAATCTTCATCCATTTACGGGCACAGGTCACCATATTCTCAAACTTCATTCCGCTCCAGAGATTCTCTGTCAACCAGTTGGGAATAGCTGGGGTCAGCATACCGAGAACGGCTATCTTCACACCCTCACGGTTCAGGATGATATAAGGCTTCACATAAGGCTTACCGGTCTTGGTATCAATGATGTTGGCACCCAGCACCGGGCAGTTTAACTCCCTGATCCACTTATCATAAACCGCATGACCTGTCTCTACATCGTGATTACCGAAAGCCTGGGCATCATACTTCATATAGTTGACGACATCAGCTGCTACATTGCGAGCCTGGGTGTTGACATAATTATAGAAGTAGCAGGTAGGTTGTCCCTGAAGGATATCGCCATTCTCCAGGAGGATGACATTGTCCTTATAGGTCTTGCGCAGATCGTTTACATAAGAGGATACGCGTGCCAGGGTTCCTGCCTTCGGTTTGCGATTGATGAAATCGTATGGGAAGAAAGAACCATGGACATCACTCGTCTGAATCACTCTGAGTTTGACGGTGCGCGGCTGAGCCATTGCCTGCGAATTAAAAGTGAGCGCCAACAAGAGCGCTGCGAATAACTGTTTCATACTTTTTTCTCGAATTTATTTGTTTCAACTGCAAAATTACAAAAAAGTTGGCAATTACGGCATACTTTTTGTAGGATTCTTATAAAAATCATAAAAAATAGGAGGTATTATACTATGGCATTTGTAGATTATTACAAGATTCTCGGTGTAGATAAGAACATCCCGCAGAAGGATGTGCGCGCTGCATATCGCAAGCGTGCTAAACAGTTTCATCCGGATTTGCATCCTAACGACCCTAAGGCAAAGGCTAAGTTCCAAGCGCTGAACGAGGCGTATGAGGTGATTTCGGATCCGGAAAAGCGTGCTAAGTACGACCAGTACGGCGAACAGTGGAAGAATGTAGGAGGCTTCGGTGGTGGAGGCTATGATGGAGCTGCCGGCGGAGGTGCCGCTGGTGGAAATCCATTCGAAGGCTTCGACTTCAGCAGCTTCGGTGGTGGAGGAGGTGGTTTCTCCAGCTTCTTCGAAAATCTCTTCGGCGGAGGTCGTGCCCGTGGTTCACAAGGTGCCGGTTTCGGTGGCTTTGGCGGATTCGGCGGAGCAGGTGCTGGTTTCGGTGCCGGTGCTGAATATGGTACAGGCGGATGTAACGGCGGCTGCGGTGGCCGTAGCGGCAGAACGAATACCGGCGAGATGAACATGAATGTGAATATCGACATGTACACCGCACTGCTCGGTGGTGAGGGTATCATCACATTGAGCAATGGTTCGAAGATTAAACTGAAAATCAAACCGGAAACCCAGAACGGTACCAAGGTACGTGTTCGCGGCAAGGGTTATGACAGAGGTGATGGAACCTTCGGTGATCTGATGATTACCTATAACGTGAAGTTGCCAACTGGCTTGAATGAAAAACAGAAGGAATTGCTCCGACAGATGAAGGAAGCAAAGTAAAAGGAAAAAAGAAAGCTCCGATGGACTCAACAATCCACCGGAGCTTTCTTTTTAATCAGAAACCTTGTTCATATTGAAGGCAGAAACCTTGCCATCAGGTGAAACAACTGCAGAAATCTTAAAGAGTTGTTCCTTCTTGGTGCCATCTGTCAAATCTACGTCCTGACGGGCAGAGAACTGTACCTGATACTCATATTCCTCATCGCCAACCTCGCGCTTCTTGATCTGGTAGTCGTTGTTGATGTGCCAGTTCATATTGGCAACATTGTCTTTATAGAGCTTGTCCATAAAGGTAACGACATCAGCCTTGGTAGCCGAGTTCTTGCCAAGCAAAGATGAGAGAATATCCTCGCAGGTAGCTGTCAATCCATCCGCATTACGGGAATTGATGCTCTGGAAGAACTGACGGAACAATCCGCTTACCATCTGCTTCTCTTCTGGCTGGAGGTCACGGCTCTTCACCTTCTTCAGGGCATTTTCAGCCTCTTCGATATGAGCACCATCTGTATGAGCATTCAGGTATGCCTGGTAGGCATCAGCTGTATCTGCAGCCTTAGCTACATTCCAGTCGAGGGAATCTATTTTAAGCAACGCTTCCTGTTTGTGCAAACTGTTAGGATACTTCTGGAGATATTCTTCCAAAGCTTCTTTCGATCCGCTCACTATCGCATTGGTCCAATCCTGGTCGTTCTGCTTCAACAGATCAAGATGAGCCATAATGGAATCGCGATGTGCTTCATCCGCATCCTTGTAGGTATCGAGATAACTCTGCAGTACCATCGGATCGCTGCTTTGCATCGCATACTCATAAGCTTCCATCTCCTTGTTGCGATTGGCACTGTCGTAGAAGTAATACATAATGCCACACGCCAAGACAGCAAAGATGAACGAGATGATGAAGATAGAGCGGGTGTTCTTTTTCTTCTGTGGTTCCTGAGGAGTATTGCCCTCTCCGCCATCATTTCCGCTCGCAGTAACACCAGGACGACGTACAGGAGGTACTGGTGGAACGGGAGGGGTAGGAGGGGCTGAAGGAGTTGTTGGAGTTGTTGGAGCCGCAGGAGCCTGCGGTGTTGCTGACGATGCAGCAGACGACACCGGTGATGTTGCTTCCGCAAGAGGACGAGTTACCCCTACTGCTATCTCATGGCAGTTTGGGCACATCTCCTGACTGCTGAAATAAACCTCACCGCAATGAGGGCATTTAGTGATTTTTCCAGCTATCTCAACGCCACAACTAGGACAGGTTGGAGCCTTGTCACTGATCTGGCGACCACATTCTGGACATTTAATAATTGCCATAGTTTTATTTAAAGTTTATGTTTTACTTAAATTATTCATGTTTCTATGCTTTCAGACCCTATTAACCCTTTACCTTGAAACTAATCATAAAGTTCAAAGTTACAATGCCTTATCTGTGTCTGAATCTAATCTCTCTCAATCGATGCCTGCCCATGAATCTACTCTTATCCACGTAGCCGTTGATACCGTTCAGTTTTCCCTTACCGGTATATTGCCACATTTCAAAGTCTCTTCCATCCTTGAGCACTGGTTCTCGCTTGGTATATTGTGCTATCATCAGCTTGTAGCTGTCGAGCTTTCCCAAGAGATAATGGTCATAGAAGTTGGCACCCGTATAGATGAGCGGTTTCTGTCTGTATGCCTTTTCCACGAGATGCAGGAACTTGAAGAGTGAGTCGCAAAATTCTTCTGTTTCCAAACCACTCTTGGTCTCTACGTCGATCATCGGCAAGAGATCCTGGTCGCCTGGGCGGCACTGTGCCATGAAATTCTTCAGCTGGGTTTGCTGAGGAATACGGGCACGATAAAAGTGGTATGAACCCACCTTGAGTCCATATCTATGAGCCAGATCAATATTCTGCTTATATTTGCTATCTACATTGGTTCCACCTTCGGTAGCCTTCAGATAGACATACGCCATCTTGGAGTTATCGCCCACCGTTTCCCAGAACACATTGCCCTGATAGTGACTGAGGTCTATGCCATGCACATGACTGCAGGTATCCTCGCATTGCACCTGCGCACTTGCGCATAGTGTTATAATAGATGATATTATTGTTATACAAAATCGTTTCATAGATGCAAAGGTACGAAAATCGCTTGAAATTCGTCACAGAGTATGCTTATTTTTTATATATTTTATATTATTCTTCGATTTCTGAGAGCGAGCGGTAGAAGTTATTGCAGAAATTGCTGATAGTTTCTATGGGCGCATATTCCAGATACCGCATACTGCGGCGCAGGTTTTTGCGCATCGTGCCACCGGTGGTGCGAACGAATCCAGCCTGAGTCTGCTCGAATAAAATTTCCTGCTGATCGAGACTGTTATAATAAAGCGAACGGAGGGTCAGCTTGTAGGCACCACGTTCTACACGGCGCACGAAAGGTATCTCATCCTGTTCAAATTCGAAGAAAAGGATAAGTACACTGCCCTGCAACTGCGCCATACGCTGGATGCGGAGCTTGCGCAGCCATTTTTCCAGTTTTACGAAATCTACCTTGTCGCCCTTGGTGCGCAGGTAGTTTCCCATCTCGATGATACCGCCAAGATTAATGCCATTGGCTAATATTCCATTGATATTGGATACGATGATGCGAAGTAAATAAATGGTCTCAATAGAGGTGTCGATGGCATGACGCTCATTTTCCTGTATGCTGGCTAAACGTCGGTTCAGGAAACCATTGTTCATTCGTACTTCACCCGCAGGCACATCGCTGAGGTTCTTCATCATCTGGGCTATCTTCTTCTGTTTGAAGGTAGTCATCGGTTCCATCTCCTCCTTCGTATGAAAGTGATCGGAACGCAGCTTGACAAAAAGGTTTCTCTGTAAAAAATCCATCGTGTATTCATTTAAAAGTTAAACAATTGGCAATAAGCTACTTCCATTCTAGCTGTATCGCTTCGGGTAACGAAATAGTATCGAAAACAGCGCAGCTATACCGATAGCCAGAGGATAATAGAGGTATGGAAGGATATCCATCGGACTCAGATTGGCAAGACCTGCTGCCAGAAGCATCTGTACTCCGTATGGTATCAAGCCCTGAACCGTACAGGAGAAAGTATCGAGGATACTGGCTGCCTTGCGGTTATCTACCCCAAACTTATCACCGATTTTCTTGGCTATGTTGCCTACCGTGAGGATGGCAACCGTATTGTTGGCAGTACATACATTGACCATGGAAACCAGTGCTGCAATAGACAGTTCGGCTCCTCGCTTGTTACTGACGTGTGCCGTAATCTTGTCGATGATATAATTGATACCGCCATTCTCACGGATGATTTCGAGCATGCCACCTGCCATCATTGCGATGATGACCAGTTCGCCCATACCGATGATTCCGTTACCCATGGCCGAAAACCAACCGAAGAGATCGTAACCTCCGGTAGCACCCAGAAGCTGACAACTTACACCAATCACACCACAGAGCAATGTTCCCATCGTAAGAACCGCCATCACATTCATACCCGCCACAGCAGTGACAAGTACTACCAGATAAGGGACTACCTTGACATATTCTACCTCCGGAATATCAGTAGGTGCCTGCAGACCGATACCCATCACGGCATAGATAGCCAGTACAATAACGGCGGCAGGTACTACGATAAGAGAATTGACACGGAACTTATCGCTCATCTTGCAATTCTGAGTCTGGGTAGCTACTACCGTGGTATCAGAGATAAAGGAGAGATTATCTCCAAAATAAGCTCCACCAACGATGATAGCTGTCATCATACCTATATTTACGTCCATGGAGTGGGCGAGTCCCGCAGCTATCGGAACAAGTGCCACAACGGTACCTACACTTGTTCCGATGGATACGGAGATAAAGCAGGCAGCCAGAAACAGTCCCGGCAGAATCATGCTCGCCGGAAGAATGCTGAGTGCAAGATTGACCGTTGCATCGACAGCTCCCATCGCCTTAGCCGAAGCTGCGAAGGAACCTGCCAATACATATATCCACAGCATGAGCATCAGATTGTTGGCGCCGGCACCCTTGCTATAGGTATCTACACGACTCTTGATGGGCATACCACCAGAAATCGCAATGGCATAGATACTGGAGATCATAAATGCCACGGTGAGCGACAAATTGGTATCCTTATGACTGGCATCTACCGAATAGACGGTGAATGCTACGATGAGGACAATCAACAAAAACAATGGCGACAACGCCAACAATCCTTTCTTATTACTCATGTTTCTTTTTAAGTTATTGCAATGTTACTCCATTCTTGAAAATGGAAATCTCACGATAGCCGTTGTACTCGTTGCGAGCTTAGATCTGCGTTCTGCGGTAGAAATCGATATTCTCCTTCATCAGCAGCTCAATAGGCATGTAATTCACCGGATTCACCTTCTTCTTGAGAACGATGGCACGGAAGAGGGTATCCACGCAATAGTAGCCCTGCATATAGGCATGCTGTGCGATGAGGAACGAGATACTGCCTTCGCGCAGACATTTCGCATTCTTGCCCACCATATCATAACCCATGATCTGTACATCACGGCGATTGGACTTAAGCAGATAATCTCCCACGATATGCGCCTTCGATGTCAGTGTTATACAATGATGTGTAGCAGGATGTTCATCAAAGTACTGACCCAGCATCTTCTGGTATTCGTTGCGGGTTCCATTGAGCGGAAGATCAAGCACATTGATGACAATCTGTGGGAAATGATCGTGCATATAATGACGGAATCCCACCTCACGGTTATCCTGCTGCTTGCTGACCACATGACCATCCTTGGTCTGTCTCATCAGCATCACCTCTTTCTCATTGCCCGCAAGCATCATCAGCATCTTGGCTGCAAAAAAGCCAGAGCAGAACGAATCCTGTCCATAGAAGGAGAGAGGGCGCAAGTCTGGCATATAAGAATCGAGCAGGATAAATGGAATACCCTTTTGATGCAATTGGTCTGTAAAACCACGTGTCTCTTCCAAAGATGATGGTACTACGATAACACCTTCCGGATTGGCATCAAGAATCTCTTGTGAAACAGCCTTGAAAGAATCCTCATTGGAACGTTCGTAGAATCGAATCTCTAAATCAATATGGAAATCCCGGCGCTGGTCTTCGCACTTCCTTGCACCTTCTTCTATCTCTTCCCAATAGGCTTCCGACTCATGCTTCGGTATCAGAAGGCAAAAAGTATAAGCCTTGTTGTATGCCAATGCACTGGCATACATATTAGGTTGATAATTCATTTCCTTGAGCGCTTGTTCCACCTTCTCACGAGCCGGCTTCGACACGTTCGGGCGGTCGTGGAGCACACGGTCCACTGTTCCTACAGATACGCCTGCTCTTTCGGCGATATCCTTGATTCTGATTCTTTCGGCCATTGTTTTTAAGTTTATGGTTTGAGCACATCGCACGTACATTATTATATAATAACTGTGCGCACAAACTGTGCTTTTTTACTATGTTTTGTTGAACTGCTGGTTTGTGTGCGGTCACACCATCAGCATTCGGGCGCAAATATACAACATTTTTTTGAATTGTGCGAATGCACAGCTCTTTTTTTGCACAAAAAACGAAAAAAAAGGAGGAAAAAAGGGAAAAAGTGAGAAAAATACGGCGATAAATGAAAAAAACTGCGATTAAATTTTGGTATTCGAGAAATTATAGCTATTTTTGCCAACGGTTAAGGACAACTACTACAAAATTGTCTATTAGTAAACAAACAATAAAAACAAAGAAATTAAAACTATCAAACAATGGCAAAGATTGTAACATTAGGCGAGATTATGCTTCGTTTGTCACCAGAAGGCAACGATCGTTTCATCCAGAGTGAGTCACTTCGCATCATCCCTGGTGGTGGTGAGGCTAACGTTGCTGTTAGCCTTGCTAACTATGGTCACGATGCATATTTCGTATCAAAGTTGCCAAAGCACGAGATTGGCCAGATTGCAGTAAATGGTCTTCGTCGTTATGGCGTCAATACTGAGTTTATCGCCCGCGGTGGTGATAGAGTAGGTCTCTACTATGCAGAGACAGGTGCTTCTATGCGCCCATCTAAGGTTATCTACGACCGTGCTCACAGCGCTATCGCAGAGGCTGATCCTTCTGATTTCGACTTTGACAAGATCATGGAGGGTGCTCAGTGGTTCCACTGGAGCGGAATTACTCCTGCTATCAGCGACAAGGCTGCAGAATTGACCAAGTTGGCTTGTGAGGCAGCTAAGCGTCATGGCGTAACAGTATCTGTTGACCTCAACTTCCGCAAGAAGCTCTGGACATCAGAGAAGGCTATCTCTGTTATGCGCCCATTGATGCAGTATGTAGATGTTTGCATCGGTAACGAGGAAGATGCTCAGCTTTGCCTGGGCTTCAAGCCTGATGCAGACGTAGAAGGCGGCAAGACTGATGCTGAGGGTTACTATGGCATCTTCAAGAGTATGATGGAAGAGTTCGGCTTCAAGTATGTCGTTTCTACGCTCCGTGAGTCTCTTTCTGCTTCTCATAATGGCTGGAAGGCTCTTATCTATGATGGTAAGGAGTTCTATCAGAGCAAGCACTACGACATCAACCCTATCATCGACCGCGTGGGTGGTGGTGACTCTTTCTCTGGTGGTTTGATCCATGGTCTCCTGACTAAGGAGACTCAGGGCGAGGCTCTTGAGTTCGCTGTTGCTGCTTCTGCCTTGAAGCACACTATCCCTGGCGACTTCAACTTGGTTTCTGTTGACGAGGTTGAGAGCCTTGCTGGCGGTAATGCTAATGGTCGTGTACAGCGATAACATTTAACATTAAAACAAGAAGATGGCAAAGTTTAGCAAAATGCAGGTCATGGCAGCCATGAAAGAGACTGGTATGG
>ERZ1504459.334-NODE-334-length-11432-cov-3.524216_pt1 | contig 11432 bp, 8 predicted proteins | sample MGYA00574790_ERZ1504459 | MGnify/ENA primary metagenome ERZ1504459 (study PRJEB39906, sample SAMEA3182106) | gut metagenome | biome: human; feature: gut; material: Stool; isolation source: human stools | place: Canada | collected 2013-02-26 ...
GCGGTGATGGTCCCGCCGGTAATGCCTACGTCGGCGGGGAAGGCGGGACGGCCGGTGCCGTCGATCACCGTGCCGCCGCGGAGAATGGTGTCAAACATGGTTTCGCCTTTCTATTTTCCCTGCTGGCAGGGGAGGGTGATGGTAAAGCGGGTAATGCCGCCGCTGCTGTCGCAGCGGATGGCGCCGTGGTGGGCCTCCGCGATGGCCTTGGCGATGGGCAGGCCCAGGCCGAAGCTGTCGCCGCCGGTACGGGACTCGTCGGCCCGATAGAACCGGTCGAAGATATGAGGCAGCTTGTCGGCGGGGATGTCTGCGCCCCGGTTCTCCACCTGTACACAGGCGTTCCGGCCCTGCCGCAGGGCGTCCAGCCGGATCTCCGTGTGGGGCGCGGCGTACTTGATGGCGTTGTCCAGCAGGACGGCCACCGCCTGAGCCAGTTTCTCCCCGTCGCCCCGCACCGTCAGGTCCGGCGCGATGTCGTAGGACAGGGTATGGCCTGCCTCGAAGGCCACCGGTTCGAACCGCAGGGCGGCGTCCGCCGCGATGTCGGAAAGGTCTGCCGCCGCGTCCGGCAGGTGCGCGCCGCTGCGCTCCACCCGGGACAGGGTCAGCATATCCTCCACCAGCCGCTTCATGCGGTGGGACTCGGCGCGGATGTTATCCACATACTGCTTCTGCTCCGGCAACGCGGACTGGTCCAGCAGCTCCGCCGAGGACAGCACCACCGTCAGGGGCGTTTTCAGCTCATGGCTGGCATCGGACAGGAACTGCTTCTGCTGCTGCCACGCACGGGCCACCGGCCGCGTCACCGCACCGCTGAGCACATAGCTGCAGGCGAACAGCACCGCCAGCGCCACAAATCCGATGAGCAGGCTGCCGGTCAGCAGGCCGCGGAGGGTGGCCTGCTCCAGCGTGCTGTCGGTAAAGGCGATGCGGGTGGACAGGAGCCCCACGCTCCGCAGATAGCGCAGGTGGTAGTCCGCCAGCACGCCCTCGTCCTCCTGAGCCGACAGGGCGGCGGTGACGATGTCCGCCAGCGCTGACTTGTCCGTCAGGTCGTAGTAGCCGTTGCCGGAGACGCGGACGGTGCCGCTGGCGTAGACCTCCGCCACGAAGCAGGGCAGGGTGGACCCGTCCGGCTGGGACAGGTCGTAAACGCCGGTCCGGACGGCCTCCTCCATCTGCTGCCGGACGCTGCGGGACAGGGCGGAGCGGGCAAAGAAGAACACGGCGGCGAACACGGCCAGCAGTACGCAGAACACCATACCCATGTTCAGGCCCACCACCTTCCAACGGAGACGGCGGATCATGATACCGCCTCCTCCAGGCAGTAGCCCACCATGCGCAGTGTTCTGATCTGTACGCGGGAGCGCAGATGGGCCAGCTTCCGCCGCAGGAAGGAGATGTAGACCTCCACATTATTATCCTCGGCGGCGGAGTCGTAGCCCCATACCTTTAAGATCAGCTGCTCCTTGGATACGATCTGGCTGCCGTTTTTCATCAGCAGTTCCATGAGGTCGTACTCCCGACGGCTCAGCCGGACGGACCGGTCGCCGCAGGACAGCAGAAACGTGGACTGCTGGAGATGCAGGTCCCCGAAGACGGTGGCGCCGCTGTCCGCCGTCTCGCCGCCCCGCCGCAGCAGGGAGCGGATGCAGGCCAGCAGCTCCTCCGTCTCAAAGGGCTTGGTCAGGTAGTAGTCCGCGCCGCAGTCCAGACCCCGCACCCGATCGCTGAGATCGCTGCGGGCCGTCAGCATCAGCACCGGCACCGTCTCGCCGCCGGCGCGGAGCTGCTGCAGCAGGGAAAAGCCGTCCAGCTCCGGAAGCATGGCGTCCCGCCGCACCAGATCGTAAATGCCGCTGCGGGCGTTGTCCAGACCGGACACGCCGTCATAGCTGACATCCACGGCGTAGCCCCGCCGGTGCAGCAGCTCCGCCAGCGTGTCCGCCAGACGCTTTTCATCCTCCACGATCAGAATACGCACAGGCAGCCCTCCTTTTTCGCCTTGATTTATACCACAAAAGGGTGCGTTTTGCAAGGCCGGCTCCGCATGGGAAGGCACGCGGTCCTGCCGGCGCCTATTCGGCTGAAATGCGGCCGAAAGGATACCCCCATGCTGACGCATGGGGGTATCCCTGGATCTCTTCAGTTCAGGCCGGTCTCCGCCAGCGTCAGCAACTGCACCAGCGACGTCTCCTCCATGCGGTAGATGGTGGGATCGTCGTTGACGGTGACGTAGCGGCCGCCGCTGCCATCGGGCAGACCCACAGTCAGCGTCAGGGTGGACTCGGTGCCCAGCTCGTTGGTATAGGTCACCAGCGCCTGAGCGTCCGGCGCATCCAGCCCGCAGATAGCAGCGGCGCCCTCGGCGGGATCATAGTCCACGCAGGCGGTGACGGACAACCGGCCCAGCTCCTCCACCAGCGCGGCGGTGGCCTCCGTGACATCGCGGCTGCCCACCTTGCGCACGCCGTCCACCACGCGGATGTTGACCAGGACGTTCTCCCCGCCCTGTACCGCGGCGGACAGCAGGTTCTCCCCGGTAATGACCGGCAGCACCGGCAGCGCCGCCATGTCGTAGATGCTGCCGTCCAGCAGCTGGAAGATCTTCACGGCGTTATCGGACACCAGACGCACGGTGCCGTCCTCGGCGCAGCGCATGTACCAGTCGCCGGACTCCGCCTGATCGCCCCGGGCGAAGGTCAGGGTCTCGCCGTCCGCCGTGACGGCCAGCGTGATCTGTGTGTCATCCAGCCCGTAGTCGGCCAGATCCTCCTCCGCCACCCGCACTGGCGAGGCCGCCGTCATGGCGGCAGCCGCCTCTACCAGCGCCGGCATGGCCTCCTGATCCAGCGGGAAGGTGGTGTCGTCCTGCCAGTACCAAGTCTCGTCCTCGCGGCTGAACCGCAGCACCTGGCTGTCGTCGGACAGCACCAGCGCCGTGATGCCCTCCGGCGGCAGAGCCGTCTGGACGGCGGCGTCCGCCTCCTCGCTCTGGGTGTCCGCGCCGCTGCCGCAGGCGGTCAAAAGCGCCGCCGTCAGCAGCAGCGCGATGATGGATACATAGCGTTTCATTGGAAAAATTCTCCCCTTTCTGTTCTGGGACCCCGACAGTATAACAGTTCCCCCTGAAAAAGTGAAGAACAAAACGTGAACAAATGCGATTTTACGGAAAAATCCACTTTACAAACCGGTTTTTTTATGGTAGCATTTCAGGGTACGCGACTATGTCGCACTGCCCCTTGCCTTAGCTGCGCGGAGCGATCCATCTCTCCCACGGCTCAGGATGCGGGCGTAATTCAAGAAAGGTGGAAACACAACTATGATGCTGAAAGACCAGAAGACCTCCATTATCGAGGCCAACCGTACCCACGAGACCGACACCGGCTCCCCCGAAGTGCAGGTCGCTATCCTGACCGAGCGCATCAACCAGCTGACCGCTCACCTGAAGGTGCATCCCCACGACTTCCACAGCCGCCGCGGTATGCAGATGATGATCGGTAAGCGCCGCCGTCTGCTGGACTATCTGGCCAAGAAGGACATCGAGCGTTATCGTGCCCTGATCGCCAAGCTGGGTCTGCGTAAGTAAGTTGAAACAGGGTGATGTGCGTGCGCGCATCACCCTTCTTTCACATTCTGTACCAGTCTGTATCCTCACCCTTAGCAGTTGAAAATGCGTCGAAACCGGCGGCTTCGGGGCATTTTCAAGTGCTAACGGCGACGGATCGCGGTACAGGATGCTAATTCACAAAAAAGGAGAAATGTCATGTCAACGATCATCACCAAGCGTCAATTCCCCCACTATCACAAGTACACCATGGATCTGGCAGGCCGTCCCCTCACGCTGGAGGTGGGCAAGCTGGCCGAGCTGGCCAACGCCGCCGTCATGGTGGGCTACGGCGATACCCGCGTGCTGTGCTGCGTCACCGCCGCGCCCCGTCCCCGTGACGGTATCGACTTCTTCCCCCTGAGCGTGGACTTTGAGGAGAAGATGTACTCCGTGGGCCGCATCCCCGGCAGCTTCAACCGCCGCGAGGGCCGTCCCGGGGAGAAGGGCATCCTGACCAGCCGCGTCATCGACCGCCCCATCCGCCCCCTGTTCCCCTACGACTTCCGCAACGATGTGTCCGTGATGTGTACCGTCATGGCGGTGGATCACGACTGCTCTCCGGAGATCGCCGCCCTCATCGGCACCTCCGCCGCCCTGGCTATCTCCGACATCCCCTGGAACGGCCCTGTGGCCGCCCTGAAGGTGGGTCTGGTGGACGGCAAGCTGGTCTTTAACCCCGACGCCGAGCAGCGTAAGGTCAGCGATCTGGACGTCACCGTGGTGTCCACCGCCAAGAAGGTGGTCATGATCGAGGCCGGCGCCAACGAGGTGCACAACGATGTCATGTTCGAGGCCATCCGCTCCGCTCACGAGGAGAACCAGAAGCAGATCGCCCTCATCAACCAGATGGTGTCCGAGATCGGCAAGCCCAAATTCGACTACCCCCACGCCGACTTCGATCAGGAGCTGTTCGACAAGATCGTGGCCGCCACCATGGACGATGCCAAGGCCGCCATGGATACCGACGACAAGAACGTCCGCGAGGCCCGCTGGAACCAGCTGATCGAGAAGTGGCACGAGCTGTTCCTGGAGGATTATCCCAACATGGATCAGTATCTGGACGAGATCACCTACAAGTTCCAGAAGAAGATCGTCAAGGCCTGGCTGCTGGAGGGCCACCGCGTGGACGGCCGCCAGAAGAACGAGATCCGCCCGCTGGACGCCGAGGTGGGCGTGCTGCCCCGCGTCCACGGCTCCGGCCTGTTCACCCGCGGCCAGACCCAGGTGCTGAGCGTGGCCACGCTGGATACCCTGTCCGCCAACCAGAAGCTGGACACCATCTGGGAGGAGACGGAGAAGCGGTATATGCACCACTACAACTTCCCCGGCTACTCCGTGGGCGAGGCCAAGCCTGCCCGCAGCCCCGGCCGCCGCGAGATCGGCCACGGCGCGCTGGCTGAGCGCGCTCTGCTGCCCGTCATTCCTCCGGTGGAGGAGTTCCCCTACGCCATCCGCGTGGTGTCCGAGGTGGTTTCCTCCAACGGCTCCACGTCTCAGGGCTCCATCTGCGGCTCCACGCTGGCCCTGATGGACGCCGGCGTGCCCATCAAGGCCCCTGTGGCCGGCATCTCCTGCGGCCTGATCCAGGACGACGACGGCTCCTTCACCACCTTCATCGACATCCAGGGCGTGGAGGACTTCCACGGCGAGATGGACTTCAAGGTGGCCGGCACCAAGAAGGGCATCACCGCCATCCAGATGGACCTGAAGAATGACGGTCTGACCATGGAGATCATCAAGAACGCGCTGGATATCACCTACGACGCCCGTGTGCAGATCCTGGATCAGGTGATGCTGCCCTGCATCGCCGAGCCCCGCGCCGAGGTGAGCAAGTACGCGCCCAAGATTCTGACCATGCACATTGATCCCGATAAGATCCGCGACGTCATCGGCAAGGGCGGCTCCGTCATCCAGAAGATCGTGGCCGAGTCCGGCGCCAAGATCGACATCGACGACGACGGCACCATCCACATCGCCTCCCCTGACGCGGAGAGCTGCGCCATCGCCAAGAAGTGCATTGACGACATCGTGTTCGTGCCCGAGGTGGGTCAGCTGTACTACGGCCGCGTGGTGCGCCTGATGACCTTCGGCGCTTTCGTGGAGCTGGCTCCCGGCAAGGATGGTCTGGTACACATCTCCAAGCTGGCTGACCACCGCATCGAGAAGGTGGAGGATGCCTGCAAGATCGGCGACATGATGTGGGTCAAGGTCACGGAGATCGACGAGAAGGGCCGCGTGAACCTGAGCCACAAGGACGCCATGAAGGAAATCGCCGCCAAGGAAGCCGCCGGCGAGCCCATCAAGTAAGTCCGTTTATCCGGTTTTTCCGAAAGGACCGCCTGTTGGCGGTCCTTTCGCTTGCCGCGGCACATTCTCCTGCGGCCAATGTCGTGGGGAAAAGAGGCCCTGTCGAAAAGTGCGGGAAACTGTGGGAAACAGGGGAAACAATACCCATTCCGCCGGAAAACCAGAAAATGGTGATTTCTCCGGCAATTATGGTAAATCCCACGGTTTTGCGCACTTTTTTACCGATTTTGTGTTGACATAACAGTTGTGGAAAACCATGTGGAAACTGTGGAAAGCCTTTTTCCACCAAGGGTTTTCCCAGTTGCGCTCCTGTTATTTTTTGTGGGAATCTGTAAACCTTTTTGGGTCGGAGGATCTTTTAGACGAAGTGCGGCGCATACCGCGGCGGCGAGACTTGCATTGACGGGAAAAATACGGTAGAATAACAGAAAACGATTGGCTCGGTGTATGCCGGAGGAATAATATGGCAAAGAAAAACGTATACGACAACGAGAGTATCTCCAGTCTCAAGGGCGCGGATCGGGTCCGGAAACGGCCCGGTGTTATTTTTGGCTCCGACGGGCTGGAGGGCTGCGAGCACGCGGTGTTTGAGATCCTGTCCAACGCCATCGACGAGGCCCGCGGCGGCCACGGAAAGCTCATCACCGTCACCCGCTTTCTGGACCGGTCGGTACAGGTGGAGGATATGGGCCGCGGCTGCCCCGTGGACTGGAACGAGAAGGAGGGGCGCTACAACTGGGAGCTGGTGTTCTGCGAGCTGTACGCCGGCGGCAAGTACGACAACGAGAACAGTGAGAATTACGAGTTCTCTCTGGGCCTCAACGGCCTTGGCTCCTGCGCCACCCAGTACGCCTCCCGCTACATGGACGTCACCGTGTGGCGCGAGGGCCGGGAGTACCGCCTGCACTTCGAGCGGGGCGAGATCGTGGGCCAGCTGGAGAGCACGGAGCTGACCACCAATAAAAAGCGGACCGGCACCACCATTCGCTGGCTGCCGGATCTGGAGGTGTTTACCGACATCGCCGTGCCGCTGGAATACTATCAGGACGTGATGAAGCGGCAGGCTGTGGTGAACGCCGGCGTCACGTTCCGTCTGCGCAATGAGACGGCCCCCGGGAAATTTGAGACCCAGGAATTTCTGTATGAAAACGGCATCGCCGACTATATCCGCGAGCTGGCGGGGGAGGACTCCCTGACAGAGCCGGTGTTCTGGGAGGCGGAGCGCCGTGGCCGCGACCGCGCGGACAAGCCGGAGTACAAGGTGAAGCTCAGCGTGGCACTGTGCTTTTCCAACCGCGTGGCCCTATGCGAGCACTACCACAACTCCAGCTTTCTGGAGCACGGCGGCAGTCCGGAGAAGGCCACCCGCTCGGCCATGGTGTCCGCCATCGATAAATACCTGCGGGACAACAACAAATACACCAGAGGCGAATCGAAGATCACGTTTCCCGACGTACAGGACTGCCTCATTTTGGTGAGCAACAACTTCTCCACCCAGACCAGCTATGAGAACCAGACCAAGAAGGCCATCACCAACAAGTTCATTCAGGAGGCCATGACCGAATTCCTCCGCAGCCGCATGGAGATCTACTTCATTGAGAACAAGGAGGCGGCGGAGAAGATCGCAGCTCAGGTGCTCATCAACAAGCGCAGCCGCGAAACGGCGGAGCGCACCCGCATCAACCAGAAGAAAAAGCTGACGGAGAAGATCGACATTGCCAACCGCGTCCAGAAATTCGTGGACTGCCGCACCAAGGACGTGGAGCGCCGGGAGATCTACATCGTGGAGGGCGACTCCGCACTGGGCGCCTGCAAGCAGAGCCGCGACGCGGAGTTCCAGGGCCTGATGCCCGTCCGCGGCAAGATTTTGAACTGTCTGAAGGCCGATTATCCCCGCATCTTCAAAAGTGACGTCATTACCGACCTGATGAAGGTGCTGGGCTGCGGCGTGGAGGTCAGCGGCAAAGCGGTGAAGGATCTGAACCAGTTCGACCTGAGCAACCTGCGGTGGAGCAAGGTGGTCATCTGCACCGATGGCGATGTGGACGGCTTCCAGATCCGCACGCTGATCCTGACCATGCTGTACCGCCTGTGCCCCACCCTGATCCGGGAGGGCTACGTCTACATCGCGGAGACGCCGCTGTTTGAGATCACCTGCAGGGAAAAGGGCGGCGAAAAGACGTGGTTCGCCTACTCCGAGCGGGAGAAGGCGGACATCCTCAAGGAGCTGTCCGGTAAGAAGGTGAACGTCCAGCGCTCCAAGGGACTGGGCGAAAACGATCCGGAGATGATGTGGATGACCACCATGAACCCCGAGACACGGCGGCTCATCCGCGTGCTGCCGGAGGACGCTGAGGAGACGGCCCGCGTCTTTGACCTGCTGCTGGGCGACAACCTGTCCGGCCGCAAGGACTATATCGCGGAAAACGGCTGCCGCTACCTGGACATGATCGACGTCAGCTGAGAAAGGAACCCTGATGGCAAAGAAGAAAACGGAAGAAAAAACCGTCCACCGTCCCGCCGACCCCAACGTGATGGGCCTGCGGGGCGCGGTGGTGGAGCAGCCCATCACCCGTACGCTGGACGAGAACTATATGCCCTACGCCATGTCGGTCATCGTCAGCCGCGCCATACCGGAGATCGACGGCTTCAAGCCCTCCCACCGCAAGCTGCTGTATACCATGTACAAGATGGGCCTGCTCACCGGCGGACGCACCAAGTCCGCCAACATCGTGGGCCAGACCATGCGCCTGAATCCCCACGGCGACCAGGCCATCTACGAGACCATGGTGCGTCTGGCCAAGGGCAACGAATCCCTGCTGCACCCCTTTGTGGACAGCAAGGGCAACTTCGGCAAGGTGTACTCCCGGGACATGGCCTACGCCGCCAGCCGCTATACCGAGGCCAAGCTGGCGCCCATCTGCGCCGAGCTGTTCCGGGATCTGGACTGCGACGCCGTGGACTTTGTGGACAACTACGACAACACCATGAAGGAGCCGTCGCTGCTGCCCACCACGTATCCCAACGTGCTGGTGTCCGCCAATCAGGGCATCGCCGTGGGCATGGCCAGCCAGATCTGTGGCTTCAATCTGGGCGAGGTGTGCGACACCACCATCGCCTTTCTGAAAAATCCCGACCACGACATCTCCTCCACGCTGCTGGCGCCGGACTTTCCCACCGGCGGCCAGATCATCTGCGATGGCGATGACCTGCGCAGCATCTACGCCACGGGACGCGGCGGCCTGAAGGTCCGCGCCCGCTGGCGCTATGACAAGAGCGAGAACGTCATCGAGGTCTACGAGATCCCTTATTCCACCACCATCGAGGTCATTCTGGACAAGGTGGCGGAGCTGGTGAAGGCCGGCAAGGTCAAGGAGATCAGTGACATGCGGGACGAGACGGACCTCAGCGGCCTGAAGCTGGCCATCGACCTGAAGCGGGGCGTGGACCCCGACAAGCTGATGGCCAAGCTGTTCCGCCTGACGCCCTTGCAGGACACGGTAAGCTGCAACTTCAACATCCTCATCGCCGGTATGCCCCGGGTCATGGGGGTGGGGGAGATCCTCACCGAGTGGACAGCGTGGCGCACCGACTGCGTCAAGCGCCGCGTGTACTATATCCTCAGCAAAAAGAAGGAAAAGCTCCACCTGCTGCAGGGCCTGAAGCGCATCCTGCTGGACATCGACAAGGCCATCCGGATCATCCGCGAGACAGAGGAAGAATCCGAGGTCATCCCCAACCTGATGATCGGCTTCGGCATCGACCAGGTGCAGGCGGAGTACGTGGCGGAGATCAAGCTCCGCAATATCAATAAGGAGTACATCCTCAAGCGGGTGCAGGAGACGGCGGCGCTGGCCGATGAGATCGACGATCTGGAGGACACGCTGGCCAAGCCCGGGCGCATCCGCCGTATCATCATCGACGAACTGACAGAGGTGCGGAAGAAGTACGCCGTGCCCCGCCGCACTGAGATCGTATACAGCCACGAGCTGCCGGAGGAGCCGGCGGAGGACGCGCCGGAGGACTATCCCGTCCACCTGTTCCTCAGCCGTGAGGGCTATTTCAAGAAGATCACGCCCCAGTCCCTGCGGATGTCCGGCGACCAGAAGTACAAGGAGGGCGACGGCCCCAGCCAGTACTTCGAGGCCACCAACAACACGGAGCTGATGTTCTTCACCGACAGGCAGCAGGTCTACAAGACCCGCGCCAGCGAGTTCGGCGAGACGAAAGCCTCGCTGCTGGGCGACTATCTGCCCGCCAAGCTGGGGCTGGATGCAGGGGAGAATGTGATCTTCCTGTGCCTGCCCGGGGATTACAGCGGCAGCCTGCTGTTCGCCTTTGAGAACGGCCGCGTGGCCCGCGTCAGCCTCAGCGCCTACGCCACCACCTCCAACCGCCGCAAGCTCACCGGCGCCTACTGCGAAAAGTTCCCGCTGGTACAGATCCTGCCCCTGACGGAGGATCGCGAGCTGGCGCTGCTGACCAATGAGCCCCGGGCCCTGCTGGTACACACGGCACTGCTGGCGCCCAAGACCACCCGCGGCACCCAGGGTGTGCAGGTCATGAATATCAAGCCCAAATACCATCTGGAGCGGCTGGCCGATGTGGCCGACACCGGCATCACCAACCAGGCCCGCTACCGTACCCGCACCATCCCCGCCGCCGGCGCCCTGCTGCGGCCGGAGGACAGTGAGGAAAAGCAGCTGGAGCTTCTGTAAAACGCCGGAAAGGAGGATATCCCATGAAGAAAAGAGCGCTGCCGCTGCTGCTGGCGGTGCTGCTGTGCCTGACGGGCTGCGGCAGCTTTCTCCAGCGGGAGTGGTACGAGGTCAAGGACCACAGCTCCTCCTATTATGAGGGCAGCGGCCGCGGCGTGCTGCAGGCCGACACCTATCAGGATCTGGTAAACGACATTCTCCTTCTGGTGGGCAACCACACAGAGGAGGGCACCATCCGCCTGTACTATGGAGGGGAGGGCCTGGACGCCACGGACGCGGCGGAGATGGCCTGCCGCGAGGTGGAGCATGACACGCCCCTGGGCTCTTACGCCGTGGAGTACCTGCAATACACGCTGGACGACTCCGCCCGCAATTACAGCGAGATCACCGTCACCATCAGCTACCGCTGCACTGCCCAGCAGATGGCAAGCATCGCCCACGTCACCAATACCTCGGCCCTGCGGGACCTGCTGGCTCAGGCCCAGGAGGAGGGTCTGACGGAGCTGGTGGTGCAGTTCAGCAGCACCGACAGCTCCGCCGCCGACATCGAGCGGCTGATCCGTGAGGTGGAGAGCTCCGCAGGCGGAGCGGACTGGCTGGTGCGCTTCTATCCGGATCGGGACAGCGTGGGTCTGGTGGAGATCCTGCTGGTACACTGAGCGGACCACATCCGAAGAAAACGGAAAAACAGAAAATGCAGGGTTGACAAACCGGCGCTTATACGCTATAATCAACCTTGCGTTTGCGGGCGTAGCTCATCTGGTAGAGCGCGACCTTGCCAAGGTCGAGGTAGC
>ERZ1504459.338-NODE-338-length-11359-cov-4.118365_pt1 | contig 11359 bp, 10 predicted proteins | sample MGYA00574790_ERZ1504459 | MGnify/ENA primary metagenome ERZ1504459 (study PRJEB39906, sample SAMEA3182106) | gut metagenome | biome: human; feature: gut; material: Stool; isolation source: human stools | place: Canada | collected 2013-02-26 ...
CGTGCCGGAGCAGCCTACCACACCTGAACAGGCGGTGACGCCTATGCCGCAGCCGGAGCCTGCACCGAGTGAACCTGAAGAATCTACACCTGCACCGGTACAGGAGCCGGAGCCTGCACCTACCCCCGAACCCGAACCTGAACCCGAGCCGGAGTATGAGCCGGCAGATTGTTGGGCGGCTGTTGAGGCGGCCAATGCCTATGCGGCTGCACAATATGGGGTCACTACGGACAGTGGCCTGACGCTGGACAACAGTGCCTACCGCTTCCCTGCATCGGTGTCGGTGGACGCCTCGCAGGAGACACTGGAGGCCAAGGCGCGGGACATGGTGGACTACACCTTCCAACAGCTCATGATGCAGGCGGGCGTGAACACGCTGGCCGACGCAGGTATTCGCTGTAACGTCTGCGTCGTGGAGGATGGTGCAAGCCTGCTCATCTACGTCCTGTACGATGGCTAAGCGAGAGATTTCATACACGACCTCCTCCGAAAACGGAGGGGGTCAACTTATACCCCGACAGGAGGCAACATGAAGCATTATAAAAAACTGGTGGGGCTTGTGCTGGCGCTGGTAATGACGGCGGCACTGGCGGTGACGGCCTACGCCACATCTGTAACAGTGGATTATCGGGCCTACGTCTACTCCAGCCAGATCACCTTTGACCAGTACGATTACAGCAAAAGCACAACGCCCACCGTTACGACCATGACCATCTCGGCCACCAGCAGTCTGGGCAGCGGCAGTGCGCTCTACCACATGAAATATGCGGATGGTGCGGTGGCCTACTGCATCGAGCCGGGCGTTCATTCGGACGACAGCGGCAGCTACAGGGAGGGCTCCAGCGCCAGCTGGTATAACCTGCCAGCGTCCGTGCAGAGCGGTATCGCGTTGGCGATGTCCCTCGGCTACCCCAGCGTGGACTACGGCACCGCACCCGGTGACAACAATACCAGCACCATCATCAAAGCACAAAAATGGGCAGCTACGCAGACCGTTATCTGGGAACTGATCTGTAAGTACCGCAGTGCCTATTCCTACGAGGACTGGGGTGCCAGCCCGTTCTATAACTGTGTATCAAAGAGCCGCTATCCCACCTATGACCTGTGGTATGACAAGCTAACAGCGGCAATGCAGGCGGCCACGATGATCCCCAGCTTTTCGGCGTTTACGCCGCGCTGGTGCGACACCATCGAGCTGAGGAGGAACGCAGCGGGTAGCTATACAGCTACGGTCACGGATGACAATGAGGTGCTGGGTGACTACAATTTCGCCGCCAACAGCGGGAGCGGCATCACCTTCACACGGAAGGGCAACACCCTGACTATCACGGCGACGGCAGCGGCGGCCAAGACTCTGACCACGGAAAAGACCTACTCTGCTACCGGCAGCGCGTATGAGATCGATCCGGACAGAGCAGTAGTCTGTTGGTATGACCGGTTTGGGCGGTATCAGGCGCTGGCCGGTTACACCGGCGTGGGGCGCGATCCCGTGAAGGCTTATATTAAAATCAAAGCCGTGGAGGAGAAAGGCCGCCTGACCATCAATAAGGTCGATGCCGATACCGGCAAGGCGCTGGCGGGTGTGACATACCGGCTATACAACAGTGCTGGCAAAAAAGTGGCGGACGCCATCACCGGCGCGGACGGTAAAGCGGTGTTCAAGGATCTGCCCCAGGGCAAGTACAGTTACCAAGAGATTAGAGCCCCCAGTGGTTATGTGGTGGATAACACTAAGTATCAGATCACCATCACGGCCACGGCACTGAACATTACGCAAAAGCGGACGAACGCGCTGGCGAAAGGCATCATCACTGTCCGCAAGGTGGATGCGACAGGCGCACCTCTTGCCGGTGCGGAGCTGCTGCTGGGGACTTCCACAGACGGCAAGACATGGACGGAGGTCAGCAGAGTGACCACCGACAAGACCGGCATCGCCAAGTGGAGCGGCCTCAAGATCGGTGTGCAGTATCGTATCACCGAAGTGAAAGCTCCGGCAAGGTACACGCTACTGACCGAGCCGCTGTTCACGGGAACGCTGGACAGCAGCAACCGAGATATTACGATCACTGCCTGCAACAATGCAGGTTTTGTGCTGCCTTTCACGGGCGGCAACGGATTTATCGCATCCATTATGCTTGTAGCACTCGCTCTCATGGCGGGTGTTTATTTTTGCAAAAAATCTAACATCAAAAAGGAGACGAACTGAACATGAAAAAGATCCATCGCGTGTTCGCGCTGCTCATGGCCGTTGTTATGGCTTTGGGCCTCATCACCACAGCGTTCGCAGAGCCGACAATCGACCCTGCAAAGAAAGCATCCCTTTCTATCTACAAGTATGACATCACCACAGCCGGCAAAGATGGCGCGTGGGATGCGGAATCCTACGTTTCCACCGGCCTGCATGACGATGCGGTTATCGACAAGCTGAGCAAGTACGCCATTCAGGGCGTGGAGTTCACCTACCTCCGTGTTGCCGATATCACCATGAACAATGAATTGGTGGATGGTCAGCGGCAGGTGGGTGTGCTGTATGGCTTTGACAACAGTGATCGCAGCTCCACCGTGCTGTCTGCCATCGGCCTGACCGCCACAGACGCTCACAAGACCGACAACGGCGTCAACTACTTCACCAGCGATATACTCAACAACAAGCTGGCTGCGGCTCTTGCGGCCAATGCCACCACTGTCAAGAATGCGCTGGAGGCCGCCGTCAAGAGCGGCGGCGTGGTTATGACGGAGACCGACGCCACCGGCCACACCTCTGCATCCGACATGGAGCAGGGGCTGTATCTCGTCGTGGAGACTTGTGTCCCTGAAAACGTGACTTCCACCTGCAATCCTTTCCTCGTGTCCCTGCCCATGACCACCATCGACGGTGCGGCGTGGAACTACGATGTCACTGTTTATCCCAAGAACCAGACCGGCAACCCCGACCTCGAAAAGACCGTGCGTGAGGCCAAGAACTCCACCGGCAAGAACACCGGCAGCCTGACCGACATCACCGATGGGTATGCTCATACCGCATCCGCCTCTATCGGTGATACGGTGGCCTATCAGATTATCAGCACCCTGCCCACCATCACGTCTAAAGCATCTGCTCTCAGCGAGTATGCTTACGTCGATACCATGTCCAAGGGTATCAAGTATAACAAGAACGATGTGGCTATAGAGTTCTTCAAGGATAGCGGCTGCACCGATAAGATCACCACATGGGCGGAAGATTCCGGCAAGTTCACCGTGGCCTACGACGACGCGCAGAACATTATGACCATCCGCATGACCGAGGCTGGCCTGAGTGAAATCAACGAGGCGGCCACCATGTATACCGACAGCGTGAAACGCGGATACTCCGACTGCACCATGCGGATCACCTACGCCGCCACCCTGACCGCTGACGCAGCCACTTACGGCGACCGCGACAATCCTAACAGGGTCAAGCTGACGTGGAAGCGTACCAACACGACTTACTATGACACGCTGGAGGATTGCTGCCACGTCTATGTCTATGCCATTGACCTTATCAAACAGTTCGGCGACAATAACGGCACCTTCGGCAAGGTAAAGTTTATCGCCTACAACGATACGGACGGATATTATATCAAGGCCAACATGGAGGGTGAGGTCTACAACGTTACCGGCTTCACGTCCAACAAGTCCGAGGCTACCATGCTGATCCCCAACCTCAAGGGCCACATTATTCTCCGCGGTATTGAGGACGATACCTACACACTGACCGAGGTTGCCACCGATAAGGGTTATGTGCTGCTCCGCGATCCCGTGAAGATCATGGTCATCACCAAAGAGGATGGTGCCTGTGAACGGTGCGGTGCGGCCCTGCTGACCGCCTCCGCCACCGTCAACGGCAAGGATGTCACCATGACCGATGGCAACGCCATCGTGCCCATGACCGTGATTAACAACCCTGGCTTCGACCTGCCCAAGACCGGCGGCTACGGCACGTGGATGTTCACTGTCGGCGGCGCGGCTCTGCTGGGCGCGGCGGCGTTTATCGTGATCCGCAGCCGTAAGCACAATGGCGAGCGGTGAAGCGCTGGATACTGGCGGCGGCTTGCGGTGTTGTGGCGTTGGGACTTCTGCTTTACCCATTGGTGGGAGAACTCTTGAATGAAAAGTATCATTCTGATGTGGAAACCACCTACACCGCGGCCATCGAGGATACCGACGATGCCGTGCTGACCGCCCAGCGGCAGGCAGCAGAGCAATATAATGCCATGTTGTCCGGCGCAACTATCACTGAGGGAGGGGCATCCGCCCCTCCCTTGGCGTATGCCCAGCAGCTCACGGTGGGCGGCGTCATGGCCTATGTGGACATTCCCGAGATCGGCGTATATCTGCCGGTGCAGCACGGCACAGACGCGGACACGCTGGAGCGTGCCGTGGGTCATGTGGTAGGAACGTCCTTGCCGGTAGGTGGCAGCAGTACCCACGCGGTGCTGTCGGCCCACAGCGGCATGGCGAGTTCCAAGCTGTTTTCGGACATCGACCAGCTTGCAGTGGGCGATGTGTTCTATATCCATGTGCTGGGAGAGGCACTGGCATATAAGGTTGATGCCATCAACACGGTATTGCCCACGGACACGAGCCTGCTCCAAATTGAGGATAACAAGGATCAGGTCACACTGGTGACGTGTACGCCGTTCGGGGTCAATACCCATCGACTTTTAGTTCGCGGACATCGTGTGCCGTACCTACCTGAACAGGAGGCCACTGCCGCAGAAGAAACGCGGGCGGCATCCTCGTGGACACACCACTACCTCACCGGTCTTGCCATCGGCCTTGGCACGGTGGTTGTGGCTGGCGGCGCTTACTTTTTGGTGAGGAGGGTGCGCCATGCGTAAGACATCACTTGTGCTGGCGGTGCTGCTGGCCGTGGCGGGCATGTGTGTGATGCTATGGCCGGTGTTCACGGGGAACAGACTCCAAAGCAGTGCCGCAACTGCTGTGCAGGAGTTTTTAGCCGAGCGTAATGAGCCAGAGCAGCAATACCCCGAACTGCTGGCAGATCTGCAAGCCTACAACCGGCGTATCTGTGCCGAAAAGCAATCAGGTCTTGTTGATTTGGAAGCCTGCGAAGCGCCTGCCGCTGACTTGACTGCCTATGGCATCGAGGATGAGATCATAGGCGTGTTGGAGATACCGATTATGGAATTGATCATGCCTGTCTATCTGGGCGCGTCCGATGCTCACCTTGCCGCAGGCGCGGCAGTGTTGGGAAACACATCCGCGCCCATCGGTGGCAATAGCACCAACTGCGTCATTGCCGGACACCGAGGTTGGAAAGGCGCGGATTATTTTCGGCACATTGACCGCTTGCAGGTGAGTGATACCGTGAAGCTCACCAACCTATGGGGAACGCTGACCTACACGGTGACCGACATTCAGATCATCCAGCCCCATGAGGTGGATAAGATCAAGATACAGCAAAGCCGCGACCTGCTGACGCTGCTGACCTGCCATCCCTACGCCAGCGGTGGGCGACAGCGGTATGTGGTGTGCTGCGAGAGAACGGGATAAAAACGCTGTCGAAATGTGTCTCAACTTGAGACGGATTAGGAGGGAGAACGACCATGCGTAAAAAGCCTGTGCCGCCCGCACTGTGGATGGCGCTGACAATACCCGTATTGTGGCTGGCGGTCATCGCGGCAGGTGTGTATGAGAACGGCATGAATGTGTTTGAACTGGTGAGCCGCCTTACCGCTGCGACGAACCGTCCGTTTGCCGTCCGCTGGACAGTGTATACATCGCGATTTCTGCTGGTGTTCCTGCTGCTCTACGGCGGCGGTGTTCTTCTGTATTGCTCCGGCAGGGAGAATCGCAGACCAGGGCAGGAGTACGGCTCTGCCCAGTGGGGCAGCCCGTGGCAGCTCAACAAAAAGTACGCAGACAAAGACCCCGCAAATAACACACTGCTGACACGTCATGTGGCTATGAGCCTGAACGGGCGGCAGCACATGAGGAATCTATTGCAAATCATCGTGGGCGGCAGCGGTGCCGGCAAGACACGGTTTTTCTGCAAACCCAATATCATGCAGTCCAACGGCAGCTTCCTTGTGACAGATCCCAAGGGTGAGATGCTGCGCGCCCTCGCGCCGCTGCTGCTGGAGGAGGGATATGTGCTGCGGGTATTCGACCTCATCGACCCGCAGCACTCCGATGCGTTTAACCCCTTCGCCTACATACGGGACGCCAAGGACGTGATGAAACTGGTAAATAACCTGATCCAGAACACCACGCCCAAAAGCGCCCAGCAGAGCGACCCGTTCTGGGAACGCTCAGAGGTGGCGCTGGACACCGCCCTGATGCTGTACCTGCTCTATGAAGCGCCACCGGAGGAGCAGAATTTTGAAACGGTGCTGTATATGCTGGAGAACGGCGGTGCAAGCGAGGAGGATGAGTCGTATCGCTCCCCGCTGGATTTGCTGTTTGAGGCATTGGAGGACGAGGAGCCTGACCATATCGCGGTACGGGAATACCATATTTTTCAGCAGGCCGCGGGCAAAACAGCGCGTTCCATCCTCGTTACCGCCGCGGTGCGGCTGTCGGCCTTCATCATCCCGCAGATCAGGGACATTACCTCCCACGATGAAATGGAGCTTTCCCTGATGGGAGAGCGCAAGCAGGCTGTCTTTGCCGTTATCCCCGACAGCGACAGCACCTTTAACTATCTGGTGGGGATGCTCTATACCTGCGCATTTCAGTCTCTGTACTATCAGGCGGACAAGATTCATCAGGGGCCGCTGCCTGTTCCTGTGCGGCTGATGATGGACGAGTTCTGCAACGTGGCGCTGCCCGGCGACTTTGTAAAGATACAAAGCACCATGCGCTCCCGCAACATCATGTCCACCATCGTCCTGCAAAATATATCCGGTCTGAAGGCGCTGTTCAAGGATGACTGGGAGGGACTGCTGGGCAACGCTGACACGCTGCTGTATCTGGGCGGCAACGAGCAGTCTACCCACAAGTACATTTCGGAACTGCTGGGCAAGGAGACACTGGACGTGCGGCACACCAGCACCACCAAGGGACGGAACGGCTCCACCTCCGTCAGCCGCCAGCAGCTGGCCCGTGACCTGATGACGCCGGATGAGGTACGGGCCATGGACAACCGCTACGCGCTGCTGTTCATCCGTGGTGAACGGCCTGTGATGGACGAGAAATACGACATTCTGCGGCATCCGAATCTGAGCCGGACGGAGGACGGCGGAGCCGCGCCCTATGTGCATAAGCTGGCGGACTATGCCCGTGCCGATATGAGCGCGGCATTCGTCTCGCTGGAGGAATTAATTTTACTGGAGGGATTTATGGAATGAAACGATCTGTGGTGCGGCGTGTAAGCCGCATATTACTTTTGAGCCTGTGTATCTGTATGCTGACGGCCACCACCGCCTATGCCACTGGCGGTGATCCGCTGACCATCGTCAACAACCTGTCCGACTTCATCTTTTCGGTCATCAAGGCCATTGGCATCATCATTCTCGGCTGGGGCATCGTGCAGGTGGGCATGAGCATCCAGAGCCACGACGCCAGCCAGCGGACGCAGGGTCTGCTGTGTCTGTTCGGTGGCTTGCTTATTACCTTCGCCAAGGAGATCCTGACGCTGATCGGCGCGGTGTAAGGTATGGACAACAACTGGATTATTGACAATCTCAACTATGCCTTTGGTGTATGGAATGACAAGCTGACGGAGATGTGGTCGCTGCTGACCCAATCGCCCCAGGCATTTAAGGGCGGCACCATCTGGCAGACGATCCAGACCGTCAACGGAGCCATGCAGGGCATTGGTTACGGTCTGCTGGTGCTGTTTCTGGCCATCGGCATCTTTCGCAGCAGCGCCAGCTTCCGGGATTTTCAGCGGCCTGAACACGTTCTGCGGCACTTTATCTACTTCGTCATGGCAAAGCTGGCTGTGACCTACGGTATCGACCTGATGGTGGACATCTTCGCGGTCTGTGCCGGTATCATCTCCGCCGCTGCCGGCAGCGTAGGCGGCATCGACGGTGCAGCTGTGTCGCTGCCTGCGGAGATAGCGTCAGCCGTTGAGGACGTGGGTTTTCTCACCAGTATCCCCCTGTGGCTGGTAACGCTGCTGGGCTGTCTGGTCATTACGGTGCTGGCGTTTTTGATGATCCTCACCGTGTATGGCCGGTTTTTTAAGCTCTATTTATATGCCGCGCTGTCGCCAGTGGCACTGGCGTCCTTTGCGGGAGAAGGCACGTCCCAGATGGGGCGTGCCTTTCTCAAAAGCTACATGGGCGTGTGTCTGGAGGGCGCAGTGATCGTGCTGGCCTGTATCGTGTTCTCGGCATTCGCCGCCAGCGGCACGGTGGTGTTGGGCGGCGGCTCGGTGGTTACGCAGGTGTGGGGCTATCTGGGCGAGGTGATCTTCAATATGCTGGTGCTGGTAGGGCTGGTGAAGGGGGCCGACCGTGTGGTACGGGAGATGTTTGGGTTGTGACGGGAGCATTGACGCTATGTGGTAGATATGAGAAAATAGTCACAATGTTGTGGTAAATGATATGAGAGGTTAAAACTATGGATTTGAAGATTCATGTAACCGTCCATGCCTATGCGGAAGAAGAACTCCGCGATGAAGTGCTTGTGCCGCATAGCGGCAACTACGGAATACTCGGCAAGGAGATTGTTGCACCGCTGAGGAGAATCAATGGGAAGAGTTTTTCCATCAAAAATGTTGAAGCGGACTTTTCAATCACAAATCTGTGGGATTGGATTGACAAAAGAATATATGAAATTGGAGCTAAATTCAAGACTGACTCAGTGCTAACTCTCGCTGATGAGTTTAGCGTTATTCAAAAATATCTGATGTTTAATGGGCTACGATATTCGATTGGTGCTACAGAAAAGCCGATAGCATACTTCCTTCATAGAATGGGACACGCGATAGAAGATACTATCGAAATTCAACTCTTGCTGTGTATGGATGCAGGAAGTGTATTTGAAGATGATGGTATACGATACTACATGAATTCAAGAGAGACCGGAAAACACAATGAAGCGCACGTCCATGTGGATATACGGCACGAAACATCAGGATCATTTTCTATCATCACAGGAAAGAAATTGTCAAAGGGGAAAATTAGGACCGCTGATGTGCGTAAGATTCAAATGATGATTGCCAATCACCAAGCGGAGTTGATTAATTTCTGGAATGAACATACAGATGGATTGACTGTGGACTTAGATCAAGCATTCGGACTTATAGGCTACTAATCGGAAAGATAATTCAGAAAACGAATGGTAAGGGAGGGACTACGATGTCTCAAAGAAATTCTTTTTGCGACGATATTACCTGTGTTGAAAAGCACAAGGGGTTCTACAACGATGCCGACCCAGAGCGTGAATTGAATAAAATTCTATATGAAGATTTTTTTGGTGGACAAAATGATGAAGACTTTCCATATGAAACAGCGTTCCAGTTATTATGCGGGTCATGTCATATCTTTGCCTTGTCTTTGCAAAAAGCATTTGGCTATATTCCATACATAATTGAGGGAAGCGAAAAGAAAGGTTTCCATGCCTTTTGCCAGATTTGCAGCGGAAAGACGAGATATTTTATTGATGCTCGCGGGATTACTTCAAGTTTTAATGAATTTATGACCGTTGCAGGAATGTTTGCACCTAATGAGATAATCATTAGGCTGATTACGAGTGATGATGTTAATAATTGGGAGACAGAGGACAATTATAACAAAGAGGCATATGCATTTGCTGAGGCTGTGATTAGCGAGTATAAAGAATGCTATACACTTAAGTAGCTGAATTTGAAACTGCTATACTATCAATTTCCGAAACCCGTCTCAAATTGAGACGGGTTTCGACATTTTATGGAGGAACACATGGAAATCAAAATCAACAAAGAAATACGCAGCTACAAGGAAACCGTCTACTTCGGCCTAACGGCACGGCAACTTGTTTGCTCGCTGCTGGCGGTGGGTACGGCGGTGGGGCTGTACTTCGCCCTGCGGGGCGTATTAGACCGCGAGACGCTGGGCTGGCTGTGCATCGTGGGCGCTGCGCCTATGGCGGCGGCTGGCTTCTTCCACTACAACGGCCTGACGCTGGAGCAATTCCTGTGGGCATGGTGTAAGACCAACTTTCTGCTGGCCGGCCGGCGGCTGTGGCACAGCGAAAATTACCTATACGACCTTTGGGAGAAGGAGGACAAGAAGTGAGAAAACTATTCAAGGGCCGCAGCACGGAACGGGACGCCTTTCGCATTCTCCGCAGTGTGCAGCAGTCCATCCCCATCAAGCGCATTTATAAAGACGGCGTTTTTCAAGTAAGCGGCAGGTTTTCCAAGACCTGGCGCTTTTTTGACATCAATTACGCCGTGGCCTCGCCGGAAAAGCAAATGGAGCTGTTTCTGGGCTACTGCGGCGTTCTCAACAGCCTGCCCATCGACGCAGGCATCAAGCTGACGCTGGTGAACCGCCAGCTTAACCGGCAGGAGTTCAGCCGGAATCTCCTGATGGCCTACCGGCAGGATGGCCGCGACTACATGCGCCGCGAATACAACGACATTCTGCTGGACAAGGCCAGCGGCAGCAACAATCTGGTGCAGGAGAAGTACATCACCGTGTCTGTGGCCAAGCGCAGCATCGAGGAGGCCCGCACCTTCTTCGCCCGCGTGGGAACTGACCTGACCGCTGGCTTGAGCCGCATGGATTCCGGTATACGGGAAATCACCCTCAACGAGCGCCTGCGCCTGTTCCACGACTTCTTCCGCGTGGGGCAGGAATCGGCTTTCGCCTTCGACCTGCAAACCGCTCAGCGGCGCGGCCACGACTTCCGCGATGCCATCGCGCCGGAGACGCTGCAATTCTTCCACGACCACTACGCCGTGGGCGAGCGTGTAGGCCGCACCCTGTTCCTGCGGGAGTATGCCAGCTTCATCAAGGACACCATGATAACCGAGCTGATGGACTACCCCCGGAACATGATGCTGTCTATCGACATTGTGCCGGTAGCCACCGACGAGGCTGTGTCGGAGATGCACCGGCGCATTATGGCGGTGGAGAGCGACATTACCCGCTGGCAGCAGCGACAGAACCACCACAACAATTTTTCTGCCAATATTCCCTACGATCTGGAGCAAATGCGGAAGGAGACGCGGGAGTTCTTAGACGACCTGACCGCCCGCGACCAACGGATGATGTACGCGCTGGTGACGCTGACTCACCTTGCCGACAACGAGGAGCAGTTGGAGCAGGACACGGAGGCGCTGTCCGCCATTGGCCGTTCCCACGGCTGTCAGTTTGCCACTATGAAGCACCAGCAGGAGGACGCGCTGAACACGGTGCTGCCCTACGGTCTGCGGCGT
>ERZ1504459.341-NODE-341-length-11334-cov-3.920028_pt1 | contig 11334 bp, 7 predicted proteins | sample MGYA00574790_ERZ1504459 | MGnify/ENA primary metagenome ERZ1504459 (study PRJEB39906, sample SAMEA3182106) | gut metagenome | biome: human; feature: gut; material: Stool; isolation source: human stools | place: Canada | collected 2013-02-26 ...
GGAAGTTAGGCTTTATCTTATTGAGATAATTTCTTAATGCACTCATTATTTTAATAATTAACAGTACTAAAAACTAAGCATTCTCCTTGCGCAGGGTATTCAAGCCCTCACGTACAATCTTCTGCAATTCGAGCTTAGAGCTATCCACGAACTCAGCTACCGCAAAGTCCTCAGGACTAACCTCATAGATACCGAGCTGCTCCTGCTTGTCGATATCGCCTGCGATGATTGCCTTGATGAGATACTCACCGAAGATGTCCATAGGGAGAACCTGGTCGTACTCGCCGCTCATAATCATGTGGCGCTCGCCACCCTTGATGCGGGCATCGAGATTGTACTCCTTCTTCTTACCGAAGAGCCAAGAGAGATAAGAACGCGAGGTAGAGAACTGGTTGGTGCGTGGAAGAATCCAGCCCAGCATCTCGTCGCAGTCGTCACCCTCTGGGATGGCTGTGATTTCTGATGTGTGTCCACCTACGTAATCTGCCCCGGTGGTCTTGATACCGGTCAATGGATTGCCATTGATCAGGCGCACGTGATCAGCAGCCTTCAGCTGTGCTTCAACGAAAGCTGAGAATGGTGTACCTACCAACACGTTAGCGTAACCGGTCTGCTTCATCTCGCTACCAGCTACAGCCACCTTCTTGTGGAGATCAACCTTACCAGTAAGGAAGAGGCGACCGAAGAAGATAACCGATGCAGGATCAACCGTCCAAACCACCTCGCCCTTGTTTACAGGGTCGATGTTGTTCACCTGAACGCCTACATTTCCGGCAGGACAAGGACCATCAAACACATTGAGTTCCACGTTCTTAGCCTCGCCGAGTGCATTGCTGTGCTGCTCAACTCCAACGCCAAGATAAGTTTTCGCAATCTTGCTCAAGGCTGTCAAACCTGCCTGGAAAGCTTCCTCATTGCCAGTGAGTTCTACCTCGAAATCGGCAGCGAGCGGCATGTCGCGGAGGGCAGAAACGAAGATTGCCTTAGGAGTGGTATCCGGTGTGGTGGATACAGCGTAAGGCAACTGGTTGATGTAACCGAACAATCCAGCCTCAAGCAACGCCTGCTTCACGGCTGCACCGTCCAACGACTCAACGTTTTTCTTACCAAAATCCGTAGAGGTCTGCTCAGCGTCTGCCTTCACCTTGATGCAAAGCACCTTGCGACGCTCCCCTCGCTCAATGGCGGTAACCTGACCGCTCACTGGTGAGGCAAACTTCACCTCTGGGCAAGCCTTGTTCACAAACAAGGCATCTCCGGCATTGACATGATCGCCCTCGCGTACCACTACCTTAGGAGTCACACCCACGAAAGCCGCAGGAACCAGCGCATACTCGCCAGCCTGAGCCACCTGTAGCGTTACATCCTTGGAAGCCTTACCCGTAAGGTTAATGTCCAAGCCTTTACGTAACTTAATTACATTTGCCATAACTACATTAAAAATATTATATTTTAAAACTGATTTTCTGGTCTTATTTTGTGAAAACATTCAAATTATGCTGCAAAAATAGCAAAAAAAAGTAAGACGAGGAAGAAAAATCACTAAATTATTTGATAATGTAACAAAAAAGCAGTAAATTTGTGCCTAAATTTCAATACAGATTCAGATTGCAAGCCTGTTTTGACAAACACAGATTGCAAATTAACGGCAAATGCCCATTGCAAATTAACATTAAATATTCATAAGACTCTGAAACGATTTAAACATATCATCAGCTGTATCATCTGGACTATCTTCGCCCTTTATGTGATACTCATCGTACTGTTGCACCTGCCACCAGTACAGACCTTCCTCGGCTCTACCGTAGCCACTGCCCTCGCCCAAAAATTCGGAACAGAAGTGAGCGTGGGAAAAATCAACCTGGGTTTCTTCAACCGAATCATCATCGACGATGTGAGAATGCTCGACCAGAAAGGCGACAGCATGATCTATGCTTCACGACTCTCGGCAAAGGTGGACCTGCTGCCGCTGAAAGACGGAAAAATCTCGGTTTCATCGGCACAGCTCTTCGGACTGAGAGCCAACATCTACAAACAGAATGCCAAGAGCGACATGAACATCCAGTTCATGCTCGATTCGCTCGCCTCGAAGGATACCACCCAGCACAAGCCACTCGACCTGCGCATCGGAAGCGTCATCATCCGCCACGGATCCATCGCCTACAACCAGCGCGACATCGCATCGGCTGCAGGAGTATTCTCGCCTCAACACATCGGCATCAGCAATCTCTCGGCACACATCGCTCTTCATCACCTCACAGACAATGATATTCACCTATCCATCAAGAAGATAGCCTTCACCGATAAATCAGGACTTCAAGTAAAGAATCTGCGATTCAAGGTGAATGCAGACAAGCATCAGGCGCGCCTGAGCGACTTCCAGCTGGAACTCCCGAAGAGCCACCTGTTGCTGGAAGACCTCATCGCCACCTACCGCACAAACGAGAAGGGAAAGCTCATCAGCGAAACGCTGCAGTTTGAGGGCGGCATCAAGCCATCGCTCATCACCCTGTCAGACGTGGCTTGCTTCGCTCCTATCCTCAGGAAATGGAACGATGCCCTCTACATCGACACCCACTTCTCGGGCACCAGTACATCGGCACGCATCCACCAGCTCCACTTCAAGACCCAGAGCGGAAGCATCCTGCTCAAGGCGAACGCCAAGGCAAGCGACTGGAACCGAAAGCTGCACTGGCTCGCCAACATAGAGACCCTGCATGTTTCTGACGAGGGCATGGAACAGATAGCCGCCAACCTGGGCAGCAAAGTGAAGATTCCGAAAGAGGTGCTCCGACTGGGCAACATATATTATAAAGGTGTAATCAGCGGAAAAGGCAAGAGCCAGATAGGAACCAAGGGCGTACTGCGCACCGACGCAGGAAACGTGGAGATAGACGCCCACCAGAACGGCAAGCAGCTCTACGCCAAGGTGGATACCAAGGGCATCAACCTGGACAAGATTCTCGACAATGCCAAGCTGGGCATCATCGCCGCACACATCACCGCACAGGGTACCAAGGAACATCTTGTAGCAAAGGGCGAGATTCCGCTGTTCGACTTCAACAACTACCGATTCAGCAACATCAGGCTGGACGGCAGCTACAACAAGGGGCTCATTGACGGACTCGCATCTATCGCCGACCCGAATATCAACCTGCAGGTGGCGGGCAAGTACTCCATCCCGAAGAAGCAGTATGAAGCCCAGCTCAACCTGGCGCATCTGCAACCTACCGTACTGGGCGTGAAGATGGCAGACAACACCTACACCCTGAACGACATCAGGGTGAGTGCCAAGAACGAAGGAGCAGACAGCTATCTGGACCTGGAAGCACCATTCGCCAACATCCACGTAAAGGGACAGTACGACTACGGTACCCTGGTTCAGACCATGACCAACATGCTGGCAAGCAAGCTGCCTACCCTGCCTGGCATCGGAAAGACCAGCAACAAGGCAAGGAACAACTTCAGCATAGAGGCAGAAATAGCCTCTACCGAAATACTGCAGAGAATGCTGGGCGTGCCGCTCGACATCCAGCAGCCGGTGGTGATAGACGGAAACATCTCCGACCTAGACCGCACAGTTGCCTGCCTTCAGCTACAACGGCAGCGACTACAGCGGCGGAGCCCTTCAGATGAACACCGAGGGCGATACGCTGAAGGTGGATGCGCGCATCAAGACGGGAGCGGCGGGCAGCATAAGCCCTACCCTGCACGTGAAGGCAGCGGCAGCCGACAACACCCTGATGGCATCGCTGGGTTACAACAACCACTCCAAGAGCCTGCCTATCCACGGAGCGCTGAATGCCGAGGCGCAGTTCTACAAGAATACGGACAACGTATCTACCGCCCACGTAGATATCAAGCCATCGGTAATCCATATCGGAGAAAAGCCTTGGAAGGTGCACCCGGCTGACATCACCTACAGCAAGAACCACCTGGAGATAGAAAACTTCGAGGTAAGCCACGGCGACCAGCATGTGGCGGTGAACGGACTCGCCACCCCGAACAAGGAAGACTCCATCGTGGCGCAGCTGAAGGATGTGGATGTGGAGTATATCCTGAACCTCGTAAACTTCCACTCGGTGGATTTCTCAGGCAAGGCTTCAGGCAAGGCGATTGTGAAGAGCATCTTCAATGATCCTGACGCCTACGCAAAGCTCGACATCAAGGACTTCGAGTTCGAACACGGTCCGATGGGAATACTTCATGCCAACGTAAGCTTCAACAAGGAACTGAGTCAGATAGACATCAACGCCGTGGCAGACGAGGGCGAGGAGCACCAGACGCTCATAGACGGATATGTATCGCCGAAGCGAAACTACATAGACCTGGGCATCGAGGCGCAGGGCACGAATATGAAATTCATGGAGAGCTTCTGCGGCAGTTTCATGGACAACATCCAGGCAAGGGCGAAAGGAAAGGTGAATCTGGTGGGCGACCTGAGCGACATCAACCTGGTAGGCGACCTCTACGCCACCGGCAAGATGCACATGAAGCAGCTGGGCACCGAGTACAGTTTCAAGAACTTGCATGCCCACGCCATTCCGGATGACATCCTGCTGAACAATGATACCATCTTCGACCGCAACCACAACATGGCGCTCGTAAGCGGCGGTATCCATCACAAGCACCTCACCCGACTGAGCTACGACCTCACCCTGAAGGCGCACAATTTCCTGGGCTACGACACCCATGAGTTTGGCGACAACACCTTCTACGGTACCGTCTATGCCACCGGCGAGGTGGGCATCCACGGCAAGAGCGGCGAAACCATCATCGACATCGATGCAGAACCGGGACCTGGCAGCATCTTCGTATATAACGTGGCGAGCCCTGATGCCATCAGCGACAAGAGTTTCATCCACTGGCACGACATCGCTCCGGAGCTGACCGACAGTCTGAAGCAACAGCAGAAAGATGCAGACGACGACATCGACTTCTCGTCAGACATGCGCATCAACTTCCTGGTGAATGCCACTCCTAACCTGACGCTGAAGCTGATGATGGACCCTCAGAGCGGCGACTACATCACGCTGAACGGCAATGGCGTACTAAGAGCCAACTGGTTTAACAAGGGCTCCTTCGACATGTTCGGCAACTATGTGGTGGACCACGGAGTGTATAAGCTCACGATACAGAATGTAATCAAGAAAGACTTCGAGTTCATGCCGGGCGGAACCATCGCCTTCGGTGGTAATCCATACAATGCGCCACTGAATCTGCAGGCGAAATATACGGTGAACGGTGTTCCGCTGAGCGACCTGAGCATCGGCCGTTCGTTCAGCAGCAACAACATCCGAGTAGATTGTCTGATGAACATCACGGGCACCCCTCAATCGCCGAGCGTAGATTTCACAATGGACCTGCCAACGGTGAACTCGGATGCCAAGCAGATGATCTACTCAATCATCAATTCTCAGGAAGAGATGAACCAGCAGGTGCTCTATCTGCTCGCCATCGGACGATTCTATGCGCAGACCAAGAACAACCAGAGCAGCGAGGATGCCGACCAGCAGAGTCAGACATCACTGGCGATGCAGAGTTTCCTGAGCGGAACGATTTCGCAGCAGCTCAACACCGTATTATCGAATGTGGTAAAGAGCAACAACTGGAATTTCGGTGCCAACATCTCTACGGGCGATGAAGGCTTCAACAATGCAGAATACGAAGGAATCCTGAGCGGAAGGCTGCTCAACAATCGTCTGCTGTTCAATGGTCAGTTTGGCTATCGCGACAACGCGAATGCCACGCAGAGTTTCATCGGCGACTTCGATCTCCGTTATCTCATCTTCCCGAACGGCAATCTCGCCGTGCGCATGTATAACCAGACCAACGACCGCTATTTCACCAGAAACAGCCTCAACACGCAAGGTCTCGGTCTAATCATGAAAAAGGATTTCAACGGCTGGCGCGACCTCTTCGGAATCAAAAAAAAGAAGAAAGAGGTGAAGAAGAAAAGCGGGAGCAAGAAATACGGAAGCAAGTAAAGCTGAAGCAAGAAGCTTCCGTCTTCCCCAAACGCCCTGAAAGGACAATGTAACTTGCCCTTTCTGGGCGTATAATTTACCAACAAATATTTACGTTGGAGGCTTGAGGGTTAATTTAGTTAAAATTATCGTCCAATATTTTGTCGGTTCATCAAAAAGCAGTACTTTTGCATCGTCGTTGAAACAATATCAGACAAAGGAAGATTGGCAGAGTGACCGAATGCGCTGGACTCGAAATCCGGTATACCCTCTTCCGGGTATCGGGGGTTTGAATCCCTCATCTTCCGCAAAACTTTTCTCCATACAAAAAAAATCCGCAGAGAGTTATTCTAAACTCCTGCGGATTTGTTTTTATCTAACTATTAGATTTGTTTTTATCTAACTTTTATAAGTTCTGTGATTACAACTGCTGCAAATATCTGTCTGCCTCGATAGCAGCCTTGGCACCAGAGCCGGCTGCAACAATGCCCTGACGATAGACTGGGTCGGCAACATCGCCGGCAGCAAAGATGCCAGGAAGATTGGTGCTTGCAGTACCAGGAACCACCTTGATGAATCCCTGCTCATCCAAATCGATGAAATCCTTGAAGAGATCAGTGTTAGGCTTATGGCCGATAGCCAGGAAGAAACCATCGATAGCAATATCAAACTTCTCCTCGTTGGACTCACCCATGTGTCGAACCAGATGAGCGCCCTCTACTCCATTCTCTCCAAACAAGCCGAGCGTATTGGTCTCGAAAAGAATCTCGATGTTCTCCTTCTCCTTCACACGCTTCTGCATGATTTCAGAAGCACGGAGATAAGGCTTGCGCACAATCATATACACCTTCTTGGCAAGACCAGAGAGATACATCGCCTCCTCGCAGGCAGTATCACCACCACCCACTACGGCAACCGTACGCTTGCGATAGAAGAAACCATCGCAGGTAGCACAGGCTGAAACGCCCTGTCCACGATATTTCTCCTCATCAGCCAGACCGAGGTACTTGGCAGAAGCACCTGTAGCGATAATCACGGTATCAGCCTCAATCTCGTTACCACGCTCATCGGTAAGATGATAAGGGCGGGAAGAGAAATCCACCTTGGAAATGCTTCCGTCGCGCAGATCCGCACCGAAGCGGGCAGCCTGCTCCTTCATATCCATCATCATCTGGGTGCCATCCACGCCATTAGGATAACCTGGGAAGTTCTCTACTTCCGTGGTGATGGTAAGCTGGCCGCCTGGCTGCATACCAGAATACAATACAGGATTAAGACCAGCTCTACCTGCATAAATGGCAGCTGTATATCCCGCAGGACCGCTACCTATAATCAAAGTCTTTACTTTTTCCATTATATTATTATTGTTGTTTTATTATGATTTTGTGATGATCTTGAGAGATTTATCGGATACCTACAATCTTATGCATCTGGAGTGAAAGCTGCCATTCCGGATGCCGCTTCACATAGTCGATGCAGCCGGAAAGGATAAAGCGGTTGCGGGCATCATTGCCCACATCGCAAGGCTGCAGATACTGATAGGTGGCTTCCAATCCATAATTACTTACTTCGTGGGCGCCATCAAAGATCAGCTTCAGCTCATCCACCTTCTTCAAGGCAAGTTCGCCGCCCTCCGTGAAGTCCAACTTAGGCGAACAGGTAATCCAGTCGATGCCCTCAGGAACCACGCGGGTACCATTGGTTTCCATCGAAAGATAATATCCCTGCTGATGCAGGAGATGGATGAGTTCCGCATCCACCTGCAGGGTTGGTTCGCCACCGGTAAGAACGATGAAGCGGCAATCGCCGCCCTTCTCCAGGCACGCAGCCAGGATGTCCTCGGCGCTCATCTCCTTATATCCCTTGAAATCGGTATCACAGAAAGGACATTTCAGATTGCAGCCGCTCATACGAACAAACACGGCTGGCCTGCCCGACCATCTTCCTTCTCCCTGAAGGGAATAGAATATCTCGTTTACTTTATACATTTTTCCTAATATTAATTACCAGCTCCTATATTAAGGAACCAGATGCTCGATTCCTCTGATTTTCTCTTCGTCAACCACCACGGCAGTATTGCCGAAGCTCTCCTGCACCGTAGCCTTATAGCACTCCGGGAAGAGATCCACGAGCCATCTTCCGATATTCTCGGCGGTAGGATTGAAATCAAACACCTCGTTGAGATTGGCGTGATCCATCTTGCCATGCACCGCTTTCTTGACATGGGTAAAATCTATCACCATGCCATCCTGGTTCAACTCTCTGCCCACGAAAAAGAGTTCTATCTGCCAGTTGTGACCATGCAGACTGCTACACTTACTCTCGTAACTGAGGGTAAGCGAATGGGCTGCTGATATTTCTAATTTCTTTGAAATGAAGTAAATCATCTGTTATTTCTTGTCTTATTTCTTGTCGTTTAACTTTGCAAAGATACATTAATTCATTTAGAATACAAAATAAAACCGAAAGTTTTTTTCTTTCTTAAAGAATTTATTGCTATCTTTGCACCCATAAAAGGAATGAGGGCGCTTGACGCATCCCATGACGCATCTGATAATAACAAAAAAGACGCATCTGATAATAACAAAAAATAAGATAATGAATACAATTAAGAAAATTGTACTTACAGGTGGTCCTTGCGCTGGTAAAACCACTGCGCTGGTAAAAATAATCGACCACTTCTCTGGCCTTGGATACAAGGTGTTTACGATTCCTGAGGTTCCTACCATGTTCACCCAGGCAGGTATGAACTATCTCACCAAAAACGAGAAGTTCTTCTTCGAGGGAGAAAAAGCTACCTTCCTGACTCAGATTGGACTGGAAGACAGTTTCACCAAAATGGCGGAAACCATCGACAAGCCGGTCATCATCATCTGCGACCGTGGCACGATGGATATCTCCACCTATCTGACAGAAGACTTCTGGAACCGCATCATCTCCGAGCAGGGATACACCAACACCCAGCTGCGTGAACGCTACGATGCCGTACTGCATCTGGTTTCTGCCGCAGATGGCGCCGAACAATTCTACACCACAGCCAACAATGCCCAGCGAGTGGAAAAGGCTGACGAAAAGGGATTGCAGATAGCCAGGGAACTGGACAAGAGAATCGTTTCCGCCTGGAAGGGCCATCCACATCTGAGAGTAATCAACAACCACGAGGACTTCAACAACAAGCTGAACCGTGTGCTCAAGGAGATCAGCAATGTGCTGGGTATTCCGCAACCTATCGAGGAGGAAAGAAAGTATATCGTGAAACTGACCGGCGAAGTTCCTAATGCCATCGACAGCGATATCGTCCAGACCTATCTTTCGGGAGAACCAGGCAGCGAGATCCGTCTCCGTCGCCGTGGATTCGAAGGTGGCAAGTACGTATATGTTCACACCACCAAGAAGCGCGTAGCCGACAACGAACAGATTGAGACCGAGCGACAAATCAGCGCCAATCTCTACGAGAATATGCTGCAGCAGGCAGACCCTTACCGTGCTACCATCCGCAAGCACCGCAAGAGCTTTATCTGGAAAGGTCAGTACTTCGAGCTGGATTCATTCTCAGAGCCAGTAAAAGACCTGATGATCCTGGAAACCAAAGGCATCGCAAAACGCGAGAGCGTGAAGTTCCCTCCTTTCATCCAGGTGCTCGAAGACATCACCGGCAATACACATTATTACAATTACAACATCGCTCTGAAGCGATAATAAAAAAGAAGCTTATGAAATTTATTGGTATTATTCCAGCAAGATACGCTTCAACGCGTTTCCCTGGCAAGCCTCTTGCCATGCTTGGTGGCAAGCCTGTTATTCAGCATGTATATGAAAAGGTGGCTGCTGTTTTAGAAGAAGCATACGTGGCTACTGACGACGAGCGCATTTTCAATGCCGTGGAAGCTTTTGGCGGTAAGGCGGTAATGACCCGTACTGACCACAAGAGCGGAACCGACCGTATAGAGGAAGCCATCGAGAAGATAGGCGGAGACTGGGATGTCATCGTCAACGTACAGGGCGATGAACCTTTCGTGGCAAAAAGCCAGCTGGAAACCATCTGCCATTGCTTCGATGACCCAACCACCCAGATTGCTACCTTGGGCAAGGCTTTCACCACGATGGAGGCGGTAGAGAATCCAAACAGTCCGAAAATCGCAGTCAGCAACCAGGGCTTCGCTCTCTACTTCTCCCGCAGCGTCATCCCATACGTACGAGGTAAGGAGCGAGAGGAGTGGCTCCAGCATTTCCCTTACCTCAAGCATCTGGGCATCTACGCCTATCGCAAGGAAGTGCTCAGAGAGGTAACCCAGCTACCACAAAGTTCTCTCGAAATTGCAGAAAGCCTAGAACAGCTGCGCTGGTTGCAGAACGGATACAAGATCAAGGTGGGAACCACAGACGTTGAGACCGTGGGAATCGATACCCCGGAAGATCTCCAGCGCGCTGAGGAGTTTCTGAAAGAAGGACATTAAAAAATTCTTCCCCTAAGGGAATTACTTTCTACCTTTAAAGGAAAATGTTTCTAGAGTTAGTAGAAAACTTCGTTCAGTGATTTTGAATGTCCGTTCAATTGTTTTGAATGTCCGTTCAATGATTTTGAATGTCGGTTCAATGATTTTGAACGGAACTTTCATCTAGCCTTAAAAACAATTTCAACCGTACAGGTCGAAAAGATTCAGGAATATAGAATATGAACAAGATAGAAACGATTGTCAGAAACTATATCGTGCGCCACGGAATGGGAAAGCACGACGGTTCTTATATTGTTGCCCTCTCGGGAGGAGCAGACAGTGTGGCTCTGCTCCTGATTCTCAAGAACCTGGGGATGCCCATCCATGCAGCCCACTGCAACTTCCACCTGCGTGGCGAAGAGAGCGAGCGCGACGAACAATTCTGCGTAGATCTCTGCGAGCGTGAAGGCATCTGTCTGCATCGCATCCACTTCGATACCCTCACCTATGCCGAAAAGCACAAAGTGAGTATCGAGATGGCTGCCAGGGATCTGCGCTACCGCTACTTCGCCCAACTCGCCCGAGACATCGAAGCCGACGGCATCTGCGTGGCACATCACAGAGATGACAACGTGGAAACGCTCCTTCTCAATCTGCTGAGAGGTTCGGGGGTGGATGGACTCGCTGCCATTGCTCCCAAAAACGGAAACATCCTTCGCCCCCTACTCTGCATCAGCCGTCAGGACATCCTGGACTATCTCGCAGAAAAGGGGCAAGACTACGTCACCGACTCCACCAACCTGGAGGATGATGCCCTGCGCAACAAGATCCGCCATCACGTGATTCCGCTGCTGGAAACGCTGAATCCTGCTGCCAGGGAGAACATCGCCCAATCGGCTAGATACCTCCAACAGGCTAAGATGATGCTCGAT